>TARA_B110000027_G_scaffold70141_1_pt1 | contig 14117 bp, 12 predicted proteins | sample TARA_B110000027 | Tara Oceans TARA_B110000027 (sample SAMEA4397101) | marine metagenome | biome: Polar Biome; feature: [SRF] surface water layer (ENVO:00010504); material: water (ENVO:00002006), including particulate matter (ENVO:01000060) such as... | depth 5 m
CCAGAGCCCTATACTGATAGAAGAGGATTATTTAGAAGAGTATATTGTTTTAATGAATTAAAACTTAAAAAAATTAATTTTAAAATTAAACAAGCAAATATTTCAGAAAATAAAGATACTCAAACACTTAGAGGATTTCATTTTCAAAAATTCCCATATGGTGAAGATAAAATAATTTCATGTGTGCAAGGAGAAATACACAATATAGTTATTGATATGAGAGAAGATTCTAAAACGTTCAAAAATTGGCAATCCTTTTGTTTAAGTGAAAAAAATAGGCTTGGGCTACTTGTGCCTAAAGGTTGTGCTAACGCATATCTTACATTAAAAAAAAAAACTTGGGTTTTATACTTTCATTCTCAATTTTATAAACCTGGTTATGAAGAAAGTATAAAATACGATGATCCAAAATTTAATTTTGACTGGCCCAAAAAAATAAAAGTAATTTCAAAAAAAGATAATTCGATCAAATTTATTTAATGAAAATTTTATTATCAGGAGGATCTGGTTTTATTGGAAGAAACCTTTTAAAATATATTGATCATAATAAAAACTATAATATTTTAGCTGTGGGAAGAAATTTAGAAAAAATAAGAGATAATAAAGTAGAGCAACTAAAATTAGATTTAAACAAAATCGAAGATAATTTTGAAAAAATAAAAAAATATAATCCTGATATTTTTTTACATCTTGCTTGGGAGGGTATTCCAAATTATTCAGAAGAATTATCAAAAAAAAATTATCTTAATACTATTAAAATTATAAAGATGATTGTAAGGGAAACATCATGTAAAAAAATTTTAAGCACAGGAAGCTGTTGGGAATATAATGATGGTAATGCAATTGGAGAATGTAAAGAAGATCAATTAATTGATCTTAAGAAGCCTTTCTCTATATATAAAAATAAAATTTTTAACGAGGTTTATAAGATTTGTGAGGAAAAAAAAATTTTATTCAATTGGTTAAGATTGTTTTATGTATATGGGCCCGGACAAGAAAAAAGCTCAATAATTCCATTGCTAATTGACGTTATGAAAAATAATAAAAAAATCAACATCAATTTTCCTTCAAACAAAAATGATTTTATATTCATTGATGATGTTGTAAGTATAATTAATAAGTTTATCATAAAAAATTATTCATCTGGGATTTATAACGTGGGAACTGGACAGGGCACTTCAATATATACATTACTTAAAATAATAGATAATGCAGTTAATGGAAATGACATATTATCAAAAAAATACTTAAATGAAGTTGATTTAAAAAAAAGTAATCAAAACTTTTTTGCGTGTACTAAAAAATTAAAAAAATATTTAAATAATTTTAGTTTTACTAATATTGATAGTGGAATACAAAAAGTGATTAAATATATTTAATTAGCATGATTATAACTAGAACACCTTTGAGAATAAGTTTTGCAGGCGGTGGAACTGATATTGCTTCTTTTTATAAAAAAAACTCTTATGGGTCAATTCTAAGTTGTGCAATAAATAAGTATATTTATGTTTCAGTGAAAACTCACTCTGATATTTATCCAGAGAAAATCAGATTAAATTATTCTGAAACAGAAAATGTGAAAGATATTAATAAAATTAAAAATCCAATAATAAAAGCTTGTTTAAAGCATTTAGAAATTGATGATAATTTGTATATATCAACAGTTGCTGATGCCCCAGGATCCTCAGGATTAGGTTCATCTAGCACTTTTTGTGTTGGTTTGCTAAATGCCCTTTATGCTTATAAAGGAAAAGTTGTTAACAGAAATAAACTAGCAGAAGAAGCGGCTAATATAGAAATTGAAATTTTAAAAAGACCAATAGGAAAACAAGATCATTATGCGGCAGCTTTTGGCAGTGTTAATTTTTTTAAATTTTATGCGAATGAGAATGTTTCAATTATGCCAGTTGATGAGAACTCAAAAAATATAAAGATGATATTTGATAACTTACACACATTTTATACTGGTATGAGTCGAGATGCTTCAACGGTTTTATCAAAGCAAAAAAAAAGAAGTTCAATTAATAATTCAAATCTTTTAAAGATTAGAGATCAAGCAGAAGAATTATTTTACTTAATTAAAAGTGATAAATTTTCAATAAAAAAATTTGGTGAACTTCTTGAAAGTGGCTGGGAATTAAAAAAAGATTTAGCCGATCAAGTCTCAAATAAATTTATAGATGACGCATATGCTCTTGCAAAAAAGAATGGTGTGTACGGTGGTAAATTATCTGGAGCTGGAGGAGGAGGTTTTTTAAGTTTCGTTGTCCCCCAAAAAAAAACAAACAAATTAATCAATTCATTAATAAAAAAGAAATTAAAGTACTTTCCAGTCCAACTAGACTCCTCTGGAAGCATTATTATATCAAAGAACTAATATGAAAAAAAAAATATTGATATCAGGTTGTGGAGGATATCTAGGAAGTTATTTGATACCATTTCTTTTAGAAAAAGAAGAATACGAAATTCAAGGTTATGATATTGGATTCTTTAAGGAGTGTAACCTTTTTAAGAATAAATTGTTTTATGATCAAATTAAGTTTAAAGATGCAAATGATTTTAATCTTTCAGATATAGAAAAGTCTGATGTTGTAATTCACTTAGCAGGCATTTCAAATGATCCACTTAATAAGTTAACTTCAGAGACAGTTTACGACCCTACTAGGCACTATACTTTAAAAATTGCAAAGATGTGTAAATCTCTTAATAAAAAATTTATATTTGCATCGAGTTGTTCTGTTTATGGGGCTGCAAAAACTAACAATTTTCTGACAGAAACTTCTCCTACAAGCCCACAAACTGGATATTCACTAAATAAATTACAAATCGAGGAAGATTTGGAATCAATTGCTGACTCTATTTTTCATCCAATATGCCTTAGATTTGCAACAGTTTTTGGAGTTTCTTCAAGAATAAGATTTGATGTTGTTATTAATATGTTGGTTGGAATGGCTTTAACACAAGGGGAAATAAAATTGAATTCAGATGGAGAGGCATGGAGACCTCATTTATATATTGAAGATGCCTGTTCGGCAATTTTACATTTTATAAACTATAATAAAAAAAATAATGATAAAATATCAATTATAAATATTGGAAGAAATGATAATAATTTAAAGATTATTGACATTGCTAAAATTATTCAAGAAATGATACCAAAAACAAAAATTAAATTTTTAAATAATTCTAAAGAAAATTTAAAAGAACAACTTTTTGTCGACAGAAAGATAAAAGAGGGACGTGATAGCAGAACATATAAAGTACTTTTTGATCAATCAGAAAATAAATTTGGCTTTAAGTGTAAATATACTGTTAAAGATGGAATTTCTAGAATGATAGATGATTTTACTAAACTTAAATTTGATAATAAAATGTTTAAATTTAAGGGCTTTTATAGATTACAGCATCTTGAAAGTTTATATGAAAAAAATTTAATAGATAATAATTTGAAATGGAAAATTTAAACTTTAGATTTAATTATAAAATTCCCTCTTTATCATCTGAAGATAAAATAAAATATTTTGAAAAAGCAAGTATGTCTGATCGTAAAAGGTTTCCATACATTATTCATCAAAAAGGGGATGAATTTAATCAGGTATTTAATTTTATTTTAGAAGATTCATACATGAGACCTCATATGCATCCTAGTGAAAATATGATTGAAAAAATGCATCTAGTTTCAGGAAGTTTTAAATTAATTTTTTTTGACGACAAAGGAATAATAAAAAAAACTTATGATATTGATAAAAAAAATTCAAGAGTTGAGGTGCCAGGTTATACTTGGCACACGTATGTTATGTCTTCTACATCAACGATTATATTTGAGACAATGATAGGAAAATATGATCCCTTAACATGGAAAAAAATGCCAGAGTGGGCTCCTAATGAAAATAACAAAGAAGCCGAAAAATATTTCAGAACTTTAAAAAATATCAAATAATAGCTTTAAAATGAAATATGCGCTTCTAGATAAAATAACCATAATAATAATGTCATATAATAGACATAAATATCTAAAAAGAACAATCCAATATTGGTCAAATTATAATGTAAAATTATTAGTGCTTGATGGAAGTGACATTGAATTTGATGACTCATGTCTATTAGTAAAAAATATAAAATATATACATAATAAAAAAGGATATTATGATCGTTTACTGAGCTCTGCTAATTATATTGACACAGAGTTTATGATATTAGGTTGTGATGATGAGTTTTATCTGCCCTCCACTTTATCGGCCTGTATAGATTTTTTGACTAAAGAAGAAAGCTTTTCTAGCTGTGGAGGCCGTGCAGTTGGATTTTTTACCATAGGTGAACAAGTATTTGGAGCTGAACAGTATCCAAAATTAAGAAATTTTTGCTTAGATCAAAATAATGCCTCAGATAGAATTGAAAACCATCTTTCTAATTATGTTCCTGCACATAATTATTCAGTAATAAGATCCAACACATGGAAAAAAATCTCTGAACATATATTTGAAAAAGAATATAATTTCTTTGCATCCTTGGAGTTACAAATAGAGTTTTTGGTTATGTGGTCTGGTAAATCTAAAATAATTCCACAATTGATGTGGATGAGAAATACAGAGGTACCTCCTAGCAGAGTGAGTAACCCCACGACGTTTAGTAACGCAAAAATAGAAGAATGGTGGCATGATAAAAAATTTATAAAAGAAAAAGAGAACTTTTTACATACAATGCGAAGAGCATGTGTTGAACTTTCAGCAAATCAAAATTTTGAATATACGGAGGGTACAATTTCTAGGTTAATGGAAATTTATATTGATAAAATTTTAAAGAAAGAATTATACAAAAAAAATTTTTTTAGAAAAATAATAGATCTAATCTCATATAAAAAAATTATAGGCTTATTGTCATATGAAAAAAAAAAAATTATCAAAAAAATTATAAGATGGAATATTATATCAACTTATACAAAAAAAACCTTATTAAATCAGGCAAATCTTCTTGAGGCAGAAGGAGTTTTAGTTAATCAAGAGGACTTAAACCAAGTAATTTTAGCCCTTCTTGAAAAGAATAATAAAAAATAAATTTAAATCTTTTTAAATTAATAAATAAGTATAAAACACAGATATTTTAGTTTTGATGTACATGACAAATAAAAAACAATAAAGATCTATATTTAGTTAAAATTTTAAGATGGAAAATAAAAATATTTTTAAAAAATCGCTGAGCCTTATTAAGAATAAAAAACAATTTTATATTCTGTTATTTTTAAGTTTTATTGGAGTATTTGTTGAATTATTGAGTATTGCAATAGTTATACCAATTGTAGTTTTTTTAATAGAGCAAAATCCAATAGAAAAATTTCAATTTTTAGAATCTATATTCAATTTTTTATCAATTTCAAATAAAAAAGAAATTTTAGTTTTTAGTTTACTTAGTATTATTATTGTTTATTTTTTTAGGTATTTATATTTGATATTTTTAAATTACTATAAAAATATTTTTTCTTTTAATTTGTCATTAAATGTTAAAAAAAATTTAGTTGAAAAGTATTTATCACAAAAATATTCTTATTTTTTTAATGAAAATTCATCCAGGTTAGTTAAAAATATTATAGTTGAAGCATCACATTTTACCAATAATGCTGTTGACCGAATATTTTACATTTTTATTGATACGTTTGTAATTTCAATAGTTTTAATTAGTTTAATATTATTTGAGTCAGGTATTTCATTAATTATTGCAGGCTTTTTATGTTTAATAGGTATAATTCTTAGTAGTTTTTCAAAAGGAAGAATTTTAAAATGGGGAAATCTTAGATTTAATTTAGACAAAGATTTTATGAAATTTTTATTAGAAGTTTTTAATTCTGTAAGAGAAATAAAAGTTTATAAAAAAAAAAACTTTTTCGTGAACAGTTTCATCAAAAAATACACTCCTTTAGGATACCTTAGTATTAAACAACAAACATTTAATATTTTTATAAAACAATCTTATGAAGTGATAACTTTATTTGGATTTTGTGCATTGGTTTTTTATTTATTTAATCAAAACTATTCAAACAAAGAGATACTTACCATTATAGGAATTTTTGCTATAGCTGCTTTTAGATTATTACCTTTGTTTAGTCGATTGCTACTTGGTGTGCAGGAGTTGAAGTACATTTCTCCATCAATTAATCATCTTTATGATGAATTTTATGAACTTGATAAAAATATAAAATTAATTAGCAATCCGAACCAAGTAAAAAATTTACAAATTAAAAATAACTTTGAAATTAAAAATATTAATTTTTCGTATGACAAAAATAAAAAAATTTTAGACAACTTAAGTTTAAAAATAAACAAATATGATAAAATTGGTATATTTGGAAAAAGTGGTAGTGGAAAAAGCACTTTTGTGGATATGGTTTTTGGATTAATAACACCTGACAATGGTTCAATTAATATAGATGATAAAAGACTAAACATTGACGATGATATCTTTAATTATAAAATGGGTTATGTTTCACAAAATCCATATTTATTTGATAATACAGTCAAAAGAAATATTGCATTTGGTGAAAATGATGAAGAAATTGATGAAGATTTAGTCTTAAAATCTCTAGAGATTGTTCAAATGAAGGATTGGCTTGATAATACCAATGATGGACTTGAAACTATAATTGGTGAGAATGGAAAGATGATCTCAGGTGGTGAGAGACAAAGAATTGGTATAGCAAGAACGTTATATTTTCAAAATGAATTTATTTTATTGGATGAACCAACAAGTTCACTTGATGAGGAAACTACAAATAAAATTTTAGCTATCCTAAATAAATTAAAAGATAAAACAATAATTTTTATTTCTCACCAAAAAAAAAATCTTTCAATTTGTAATAAAATTTATGAGATGAAAGATGGTAAACTAATTTTAGATGAAAAAAAATAAATTAAAAATTTTATTTATAGGAGCAGGTAATATTGCAAAAGAGCATTTAATTGTTTTAGATAGACTAATAGATTTGAAATATAGCTCAATATGTTCAAGAACAAACTCAAAAAGTAAAAAATTAGCTCAATCCTTTTCAATGAATCATATTGAGGAAACTTATGAACACTTTATAAAAAAAAATAAAGAAAATATCGATGGAATTTTTATTTTAGTCTCTGCTAATCAAATTTTTACAATATCAAAAAAAATATTAAAATTTAAAATACCACTATTTATAGAAAAACCACCTGGATTGAACAGTAAACAATTGGCTGAATTAAACATTTTGTCAAAAAAATATAAAACCTCAAATTTAGTTGGTTATAATAGAAGGTATTACTCAATTATACAAAAATTAAAAAATAAGTTAAATAATGAAAAAATTGTTTCTGCTCACGTGGAGGCGCACGAACGATACTGGATATTAAAAAAAAAAATTAAAGATAAATCTATTTTTAAAAATTGGATGTACGCAAATACAAGTCATGTAATAAATTTATTACTATTTTTACTAGGTGATTTTAAAAAAGTAATCAGTTTTTCAAAAAATAATTTTAATAAAAAAAATATTGAAGTTAATACATCTGCATTAATTGAGTTCAAAAACAAAATATTTGCAACATTTAAATCTAATTGGAACGTACCAGGCGGTTGGCTTATTAAAATTTTTACCAATAAAAATACATATATATTGGATCCATTAGAAAAATGTATTGTAATAAATAAAAAATTTAAAAAAAAAGAAATTAAATTTGAAAAATATGATATTATGAATAAAAATGGTTTTTATTTACAAGCAAAATTTTTTATAAAAATAATAGATAGAAAAAAATACTATAACGACTTAGAAAAAATCCTAAGCACATATAAATTGATCAACAAAATTTTTTAAAGATAATAAATGTGAATTTTTTATATATTTTAGAGGAAAATGAGACCGGACCTAGTGGAGTAGTAAGTGTTGTTAAAAATAAAATTCTTAATTGGAATCAGTTAGATACAATTTATTTACTAATTAACAAAAATCACTGGGCATTTAATGAGTTTTCTAAAATAAAAAGAAAAAATTTTAAAATTATTAGACTCAAATTTTTAACTTCGCATGAGTTAAATTTATATTTAAAAAAAAAAATTAATTTTTTGTTAATTGCTAAAATGTTAAGACTGATTCTTCTTCCATATGAAATATTAATTAATTTAAGAGTTTTTTTTTATTTAAGAAAAATAATAAAGTCTAATTCGATAAATGTAATTTTTAGTCACAATGGTGGATGGCCAGGTGGTATTTTGAATAGAATTAGTATGCTAAATTCTATTGGTCATAATATTAAAATTTTTTTAATTATACATAATTACCCTGTTAAAAAAAATTTTTTTAATTATTTTTTTTTAAAATTAAGTGCTGGTATTGTAAATTTAACTAAACCTAGAATAATTACAGTTTCCAAAAGTTGCAAGAAGGGATTAGTTGCCCACAGTCATTTTCAAAAAATTAAAGTTATTTACAATGGAATTGATATTAATTTTGTAAAACTAAAAAAACCAAACATAAAATCAAAAAAAATTAAGATTGCATATTTTGGAAAGATACAAGAGAGAAAAGGACTTCATTTATTAGCTCAGGCATTAAGCAATATTAATTCTAAGAATATTGTTTTAAATATTTATGGTGATGGTGATGAGATATACAAAAGAAAATTAAAATTGATAAATATAAAAAAAAGATTCATTTTAAATTTTTATAAACCAGTGCCAAATATTACAAAATTTCTATCGTTAACAGATATTTTAGTTTTACCATCAATCAAATTTGAAAGTTTTGGAATGGTTTTAATTGAAGCCATGAGACAAAAAGTATGCGTTATATGTTCTGACTCTGGTGGCATGAAAGAAATTGTAACAAACAATGTAAATGGGTTAGTATTTAAGAATAACGATATTGATGATTTGAAAAAAAAATTATTAATATTAATTAATTTTAATAATAAAAGAAAAGAATTTGGAAAAAATGGCTACTTAACTTTTAAAAATAAATTTACTAATAAGGTTTTTATTAAGGAGTATGAAAAAATTATTATATGAAAAAAATTTTGTTTAGTATAATTATTACATCACATAACGCTAGACATTATATAGATAAAACAATTAGAAGTGTTACTAAACAAAATTTTAAAAATTATGAAATTATATTAGTAGATGATTGCTCTAATGATGGAACGATAGATTTGGTTAAAAAAAATTACAATAATCAAATCAAGATATTTACTACAAAAACAAATTTTGGAGGACCTGCAAAATCAAGAAACATAGGAATAAATGAATCAAATGGTAGCTGGATATCATTTTTAGATGCTGATGATTTTTGGTTTCAAAATAGACTTTCATTTTTTAATAAGTTGATATTTTATAATCCGGGTTTTGAAGTTTTTTGCTCTAATGAAATACTAATCAATAAAATTAATAAAAGAAAAAAAGTTATTAATCATGGACCATTTTCTGTTAATTTTTTCGAAGATTTGCTTATAAAAGGTAACAGATTATCACCATCAGCATCATTAGTGAAAAAAGATTTTTTAGTTAAAAATAATATTACATTTGATACCAACCAAAATTTGATTGGTGTAGAAGATTATGATTTCTGGTTAAATCTTTCAAAAAATAAAGCAAAATTTTTTTTTACTCCAACAATACTTAATGCATATGTCATACATGATCAAAATATTACTAATAATTCAAAAAAACATCTAGAAAATACACTTCATGTAATTGAAAAAAATTTTCAATATTATGATGATTCCAAAAAAAAAAAATATTTAGAAAGAGTATTCAACGTGAAATATTCTTTCAGCATAAATCATTTGTTTAAAAAAGAGAACTTTTTTCAAAATTTTATCCAATTTTTAACACATAGTACTAAAAATCCTATACTATCTACTAAATTTATCTTAAAAAAATTAAATGAAAAAATTTATTTTAAAAAACCTATTCTCAATATTTGGTGAAAAAAAAAAGGAACAATTAAGAGTTATTACTTTTCATAATATATTAAAGGAAGATGAGGATAAGTTTTTTAATCTTATTCAATATTTAAAAAAAAATTGGGATATAATTTCTCCCGATCAATTCAAAGATGTTATAAATTCAAAAAATAAAGAAAAAGGAAAAAAAAATATTTTGATTACTTTCGATGATGCATTTAAATCACAAAAAATTGTCACACAAAAATTTCTTGATCCTCTTAATATTAAAGCTTTATTTTTTATTGTGTCAGATTTTGTAAAATTATCTTCTATAAATGAAGCTCATGAATTTATTAAAAAAAATTTTTTTAAAACCTATGATAAAAATCGTAAAATAGATTTAGAAACTAATAACATGACATTGGATGATTTAAAATATTTAGTTAGTAAAGGCCATTCTATTGGGGGCCACACTAAAACTCATAAGCAATTATCTAAAATAAAAGATAAAGAAACTCTAATTAAAGAAATAATTGAATCTAAGAAATTTCTAGAAAAGGAAATTGGAATAAAGATAGAAGATTTTGCATATACATTTGGTGACTTAGCTAGCATTGATAAAGTTTCTGTTGAAATGATAATGAAAAATTTCAAGTATCTTTACAGTGGTTTAAGAGGAAGTAACTTAAATGTTAGTACAAAATTTTTTAGGCGTGACGCTATAGATATGAAAGAAGAATTCAATGTAATAAGTGCCTATTTAAATGGATATGTAGACTTAATATATAGTAAGAAATTAATTAAATTAGAAAAATTAAATTAGAAAAAATGAAATTAATAAAAAAATTAGTAAAAATAACCTTCAAAATTATAACTATACCTAATATTTTTTTTACAAAAAAATTTTTTAAAAAAATTGTTTTTCTACATCCTCCACACTGTGGAGGAAACAGTATTCATAGATTTTTAAAATATAATTTTGGATTTAGAGGTAAAAAAATTATAGTTGATGCAAACAACAATGTATCTGATGAATTAGAAGATGGTGAAGATCATTTTTATAATTTTGGCCATTTTGGATTTGATTTTATAAAATCAAATTTTAATAATGATGATTACTTTCACTTATTAACCGTAAGAAATCCAAAAAATATTTATTTATCAAATTATTATAGAAATAAAAAATATAGAAAAATGTATGATCCAGAGGCCGAATTTCCAACACTTGAAGAATTTTTAACAAATATTCAAAAGGTTAATAAGGACAACTTTCTTTGTAGGTATCTAAGTGGATTATTTATCTATAAGCCGAATAAAACAAAAATGACAGATCAAGTTTTTAATAAAGCGGTTATAAATTTAGAGTCATTCAAATTTATTTTTGTTGTAGAGTTCAGTAAGGAATGTTTTAAAAATTTAACAAATAAACTAAAAATAAAAATGAATTTCGCTTCTATTTTTAAAAATAAAGCAAACAAACATTCAGATTCCAAATATCCACAAATATCAAAAGAAGCCGAAAGGCTTTTAGAGTCAATGACGTATTATGATAACAAGTTATACAAAATTATTTTAACAAAAAATAAATTATAGAAGACAGGATATAGATTAAAGTAATTTAATCATTTCAAAAGTAAAATGAGATCTACTAAAAATATTTGTATAATAATTAATCATCATGATGATATTAAACTATTTTCAAAGAATTTATTAAATAAATCAGATTTATATTATAAAAATTATTATGTAAAATTAAATTTAAAAAATTCAAATATTAAAATAAAAGAATTAAAATTTAAAAATTTTTTTAATAAAAAAATTAATTTTTTTTTAAATTTTAAATCAGATTGGTTTAGAGATGAAAATAATAAAGATTATACACTTTTTGAACAAAAATTTTCAATTGGTAATATTGCCAAAGATTATGTAACAAGAGATCTTTTCACTTTTTATAAAAACTATCATTTGTTTTTACAGTTAAAAAAAAATTATGATAAAGTTTTTATTTCATCAAAAGAAACATATTATTTTAAAAAATTTACCAATACTTCAAAAAAAAATTTCTTTTATTATAAATCCAGAAATAGCTACATAGACATTATCGAGAGAGATGTGCCGACCATATTTAATTATGATTTAATAAAAACAAAAAACTATTTTTATTTATTTCGTGCTTTGCAAAAATTTTTTAGATTTTTTATATCAAATAAAACTTTAATATTTAATGACCCTAGTTTAAAAATTTTTTTTAAAAAAAAGAAAATTTTATTACTTAATTCAATTAATATTTTCAAATCATTTTATTTCGTAAAACAAAAAGTTATTAAGAAAAATTTACCAAATAACTTCAAGCAAATAATAAAGAAAAATTTGGTAAAATTTGATTTACCAAACGATTTCTTAGACGTATTTACTGACCATATACATAATAAATTAAGAAATAATTTAAATTTATTTTGTACTTATTATTCAATGATTAATGAAATGATAAACTTTTATAAACCTAAAACAATAATAATACCTAGTATAAAAACTTTTCATTGTTTGCTTGCCATGTATGCTTGTGTTAATCAAAATGTAGATGTTCTGCTTGCATCAGATGGATCAAATTTGGGTATATTTAAAGACATGCCATTTGATAAAAAATTTCTCAAAAAAAATAAAATTAGTATTTTGGCTTATTCTTTAGAAGAAGAAAAATATTTTAAAAAAATTATTGATAATGAGAATATTAAATTATTTCCCTTACCATTACATTTAGCATTTAAAAAAAATTTAAAAAAAAAATATGACATAATAGTTTTAGATTATCTATGGAGTTTTAATAATAATAGTATTAATTCAAAACGAGATTATTCATATAAAATTTTAAATGATATTTTAACAACTATTGATAAAACTAATAAAAAAAATATTGCAATTAAATTTAAAAAAACTAATTCAAAATTAAATTTTAATTATCAAGAATTTATCAAAACAAAAGTTTTAAAGAGTTTCCCAAAATTAAATATAGACTTTTTAGATGGTGACTTTTCTGAAACTCTTAACTACGCCAATATATTTGTTGGAGGTATTTCAACCTCAATTATAGAAACATTTTATGCTAAAAAAAAATATATTATATATTTGCCAGACGAAGTTGGTTATAGTGATAGCTTTGTTAATAAAACTACTATTTACATTAATAGCAAACAAATAGTTAGAAATTTAAATCAACTTAAATATGAAATTAACTCAAAAGAAAAAATTAAATTAAAAAAAAAAATAAATAATAATTTAGCTAATTACTATAATTTAAATAATTTTTTTGGTATTAATAAAAAAGTTATTAAATAAGATAAATTAATGGACAAATATTAATTAATGAAATTTTTAGTTCCAAAATTGAAATTTTTAACAATTATAAACCTAATAATTGGATTTAAAAAAAATTTTTTATTTAAGCAATTTATAAATGCTAAAGATAATATTCTCCAAGGAGTTTTATCTCAATCAGCTTGGTCGCTGTTTTTAATCTGCTTGTGGAGAAAAAGAATTTTTAAAAAGTCATCAATTACTATCTATATCCCAGAATATTACTGTAATTCCACATTGTTACCTTTAAGAATTTTTAAATTTAATATAATTTTTTATAAAATTAGCCATGATCAATCACCAGATAAAGAATATCTCCACAAACTATTTAAATTAACAAAGCCAGATATATTTGTTATTTGCAATTTTTTTGAAAAAAAAATTTATGACACATATTACAAAGATTTTTGTTTAAATAATGATTGCTGGTTTGTAGAAGACTCTGCTCATGTTCTAGAACATAACAAACATGATTTTTTAGCAGATTTTTATTTTTTTAGTCCTCATAAAATTTTACCAATCCCTATGGGTTCAATTTTATTAGTAAATAAAGATGGACCATCAAAAATTAATTTTGAACAATATCAATTTATGAACAAAACTTCTAGCTGGTCAGATCAAATATTAGCTGAATTAGAATTATATAAATTAAAAACAAAGAAAAATTTCATTTTTAGTTGCATTTGGTTAATAAAACGATTCATTCAAACAATACTAAATTTTGATATTATTTTTCATAAAAAAATTTTTGAACAAGACAGTTTGTTAAAAAGTACTAAAGATTTTTTAAACCCGCGCATCGATTTTTTTACTTTATTTTTGATAAATAGAACTTTTTTTAATTATTATGATGAAATCGAT
>TARA_B110000027_G_scaffold69251_1_pt1 | contig 14109 bp, 19 predicted proteins | sample TARA_B110000027 | Tara Oceans TARA_B110000027 (sample SAMEA4397101) | marine metagenome | biome: Polar Biome; feature: [SRF] surface water layer (ENVO:00010504); material: water (ENVO:00002006), including particulate matter (ENVO:01000060) such as... | depth 5 m
CACGTGCTTCAGTATGATATAAATTATCATCACCTTCATCAATATCATCTGTAGTCTTCAATGCTACATTAGCATCTACTCGTGCTTCTGTATAATATAAATTATTTATAACTCCATCTTCCTCTGATGCTCTTTCTGTAATGTCATTCGTTGTTAGATTACCTAATGTAGATGTTAAGCTTGCTATATTTGCCCTATTTTCTATAATCCCCTCGTGGTCTATATTAATTTGAACATTCTGAGTAGATGATGAAGAACCCCCCGATATAAGACCTGTTCCCGAAACATAACTCATTTTAATTAATGAAAAGATAATTTTTTAGGTTCATTACAGATTGAAATAGAAAAGTCCTTCATCTTTTTCTTGTCATAGTAATTTCTAGCCATCTCCTTCTTTTTGTTTCTAAAATCTAAATCATTTAAGTATTTTAAGCGCTGTTTTTCATTAAAGATTATCTTTTTCTCATCCATTTTATTAAAAGAATATATTATATTTTAATCTAAATTAATATTAAAATGACTAGTTGGATTGATTTCATCAAGCCTTTAAAGAATAATGTTCAATATACAGACTTCCAAAAGAACCCAGAAAGGACCTATAAACAGAAAAAGACTCGCAAAACCCCAGCTAAAAAAGAGACCAGGGAAAAAACAGAAAAATCAGGAGGAGCAGCAAAAACAAAGGTAACCGTAAATGTTAAAATTAATAATGGGGGTGGTGGTGCTCCTGGTGCCCCATATCCTATGTATAACAACCCTATAAATCCTTATCCTAATGGTTATTATGCGGGCAATAATTCATTGATAAGTACATATCCAAGTGTTCCTATTCACAGTGGAGCTAATAATATAAGTATATCAGAAATAACAGATTTACAAAAACAACTAAGCGCACAAATGGTTGGAATGACATATGAAATGAGTAAAAATAAGTTTGGAGATAATACAGTTCTCCAGAAAGGAATTGAAGAAATTAAACAAGATAATTATGATATGTTTGAAATGTTGGCTGAAATTAATAAAACCGGTGATATCAACAAAACATTAGGAGAACTTAACTTTTTACAAGCAAAAAAATACGAAAAAAAAGGGAGACCTACAGAAGATGAGAGACAAAAAATTAAAGCTGATAGGGATTATGTAAGTGACAGGTTATATTTACAAGATCCTGATTCTGTATTATTGAATGATATGATACCAGTAAAAGCTGAAGCAAAATCAAAAGGTATGTTAATTTATGAACAAAAAATGAAAGACTTGGAAAAGAACAAAACTCCAATTTTTACAAAACCAGTTGATGATCAAGATTCAGCTGGAGTCCCTTATCAAGGTCCTAATGATGGTTGGGAATATGAAGTGGATAAAGAAACTGGAACAATGCTTAATCTCGATATGTCTAATCAATCAGGACAACAGTTTGTATAAATCATATGGAAAAATAAAACCGTAATTATAATATTACCTTAAAATAAAACTAATATGTCGGGAGTGTATCCTAAGAATCTTGGCTCTAAAATCCAACAAATCTCTAATTATTCCGCTAATTTCGTAAAAATTAATCCCAATAATTCCTTAACAGGACTTACAAACACTCAATCTGGTGGTTCTATTTCTATTGATCTTCCCCCTAACAGTCTCCTCGATTTATCTACTCTTTCAGTTCATTTCGACTTTGAAACAACCCCAGCACACGATGGAGCAAATGGTTGTCGTGCTTATAGTTTATCTAGATATTCGTCTTCCTTAATCCGTTTAATTCGTGTTGAAATCGGTGGATCAGTTGTTAGTGAAATATCAGATTATAATTTAATCAATCAGATCTTTTCGGATTATCAATACGGTATTGAAGCGTCCTCCAAACGCATTCTTACTAACTATGACCCTTTACTGAAAGTAGCAGCTAATGGCACTGTTGTTAATAACATTTTCAACATACCCACTGCTACAGAAGCTGATATAAAAAAGGATAAGAGGCACCTTATATGGAATAATTTCCTTGGTTTTCTCGGGGGTAATGGTGTAGTGAAATACATTGATACAGGAATAACCGGAAATGTTCGGATTACCTTTGAAACCGCACCAGCTGCTGCTTGTTTAATTTTAGCAGCTCAAAATGCGGTTGCTGGAGCTAGTAGAACAACTTTAACAGCGGCAACTGGTCCTGCTGTGGATAACGTTCCCGAATATACAATGGAGAAAGTGTATGCTACGATTAAGAAAGTTCAAATTGACGATGGTATTTATTTTAACGCACTTTCACAGTCTCTAGCTTCCGGTATTCCCTTCCAATATCACTTTAATAGCTTTATGAATACTAAATCATCAACCACAAAAGGTGATTTAACACTACGCACTGATGTAAGTAGTGGCAGTGTTTCAATGGCTTTTATGACATTTTATGCTGATGACCACGCTACAAATGCGGAATTACCTGATATTAAAAATCTGACTAGAGGACTAGAAGACGCTGATTATCTACTTCATCGTTCAGCGAAACATTTTGGTATGATTGATAAAAAGAATTGTTATTGTTCGAACTATTTTAAAAGAATTGGAACCCACGTTGCTGACCTGACCTGGTATATTAACGGAGAGCGTGCTCCTATGTATCAGCTTAAAAATCCTGATATTTATGATAAACTTATGTGCGATATGGGAATACACGATGATGTTTCAAGTGGTATCTATGTAGGTATTAATTCATATGATTCTTGGCGTGATAATTACTGGGTTGCCAGTCTTCGTCTATCTCACGTGTGTGAAGATAATACGTTTATCAGTGGTATGAATAGCCAGGGTATCCCTTTAACTCTGGAATGCACAACAACTGCAACCACAGGAGCTCTTGATGATAAGGTGGGTCAATTGTGGGTTATGACTGATAACATCCTCCAAGTTTATGCTGGTCGTCAAATCAATGTCGTTAAATAGATGAAAAAATAATTTTAAAATATTTCATTATAGTAAATATGGTTAGAGTTGATAATTCATTCACCTCTACAAGAAATGATTTTAGGGTTTTTAATGACTCAAATTATCAAACGCGAGCTCATAAAGAACAGTTTGAATATCCTAATGTAAGACTACCACCTCCATCTGTCCAATATACTAAAATAAATACTTCTAATTACACATCAGGTTTTGCTGTTACTAATCCAGCATTTTATAGAAAAAGTAATTTGAAAATATTAAGATCTGAACCTGATAAAGATATATATGATAAATCACAAGCACTCAATTTAAATCCATCTATTGATAGACCATATATGACAAATGAACAAAAATATAATTTACTTCAGATTTGTCCTTTATCTAAATCAACTATAAACAGAAGACATCCGGATGATGTTGTGTCTGGTGGTGGTATGACTTTGAACAAAAAAGATTATATTACAGCCTCACAATGGGCTAAAAATAGAATGCCTATAGTTATACCAGCAGGTACTATATCATATTAACTCAATTTTTTTTTTATATTCATATTAAATAAATATGAAGAATCATTTCTTTTTCGGATATGTCGGAAATAAAAGACAAGAAGTCGAACATATATACGAAAATATAAACTTTAAGAATATTGAAACTATTGTTGAGCCGTTTTGTGGAAGTTGTGCTTTATCTTATTATATATGGTCTCAGAACAAAACTAAAAATTATAAATACATTTTAAACGACCTTGATAATAATTTAATAGAACTTTTAAGACTTGTAAAAAATGGAGATTTAAAACAAGTAGAAGATGATTTAAATAATATAAGAGAAGAAATATTATTATATGAAGATGATATAATTAAAGCTAAAAAAATATATGTAGATTATATTAAACAAAAAGATTTTAAAGGCTGGGTATTAGCTAATAAATGTAATTGTATGAGAGCCGGTATATTCCCGTTAAGAGATTTTAAAAGAATTTTTAATGAAAAGAAAATTGACTTTTTCAAATCACCAATATATGAATTTTTAACAACTGCCGATATTGAAATATATAATGAAGACGCTAATAAAATAATTGATAAATATGATAATAAAAAAACATTCATATTTTTAGATCCACCCTATATAGCGAGTTGTAATACGTTTTATTCAACAGATACAGGAGAAAATATAGAGAATATTTATCAAATGTTACATCATAAAGGTCTAAAAAACTTTAAATGTAAAATTTTAATTTGCCACGAAAACAACTGGTTATTTAAGATATTATTTAAAGACTATCTCGATGGGGAAAATGAATATAATAAACAATATGGGGGTAATTTTGGAAGAATAGGAAAAGGAAAAAAACAAACTACTCATATTTGTGTGAAGAATTATAAATTATAATCTTACCTATAATTAAAACGTTATATAATGTCAGATAATGAAGCTGCCGAAGAGAAGCCTTTAAAAGTTAAAAAGGAACGAACAGAAGCACAAAAAGAAGCAACTAGAAGAATGCTTGAAAAAAGAGTAGAAATTGACGCCATTAAGAGAGGACATAAAAACGCTTTAAAGACTGAAAAGGAACTTAAATTAAAAGATAAAGTTAAAAAGATTAAAGAAGTAGAATCTAAAATGTCTAATTATAAAACAGATGATGATGAGGAATCAGAAGAAGAAGTAGTCAAACCTGTTAAAATAAAAGCCACTAAAGCTAAACCTAAAAAGAAGATAGTTGTTGAAGAGTCTTCAAGTGAAGAAGAACCTGAGATAGTCTATGTTAAAAAATCTAAATCTAAATCTAAAAAGAAACCGAAAAAACGATTTGTAGAAAAAGAAACATCATCTGAATCATCAGAGTCTGAAGAAGAAGTTAAACCTAAAAAAAGAACATCCTCCTCAAGACAATACGCCACAACTGAACTTGTCAATCAGAGAAGCCAAGAAGAACTTAAATCCGAATTGGTAAATCAAAGATTATTAACAGCTATGCGTAGTTTAGGATATATTGAATAAATTAATCATTAATTTTTATTACTATTATGTAAATAATGATAGAAGAAACTAATATAAAAAATTGGGATAATAAACCTGTCAAAGTAAAAAAGGTATTATATCCACAGTGTTCTGATTGTAATGCTCCTCATAATTTTTACGTTGCTTTATTTGTGGGTAGTCGTGGAACTGGTAAGAGTTATCAACTCACTAAGATGTTAAAGCAAGTTGAGGATAAGAAAGTATATAGTCCAGAAGGTTCAGAAGTGCCTTTAAGAACTATATTGATAAGTCCTACAAGCTTCTCACAATCTAATAACTGCTTTAGTGCTTTAAATAGTATTGATTGGGAAAACGATGTATTTGAAAGTTATGAGGAACCAGAATATAAAGGTAAAATTGCAGAGATGAAAAAAGACCTAGATGAGGCTAAAAGTTTTCAAAATTATTGTAGATGTTATAAGACATTTGAAAAAATTGATGATGTCAATAAAATGAAAATTGAGGATATTATGACCTTATATAAACAAGATTACGAGCACCCTGAAAATCTTGAACAGCCTAAATATCCTAAAGGTTTTATTACAAATATTATAGTGGATGATATGGTAGGCGATAAAATCTTTAAATTAGGTAGAAACTTTTTCGTTAATAGCGTTTTACGTAATCGTCATATTAATAGTGGTCTTAATTTTCTGATAGCAGTACAAGCGATAAATAGTGTTCCTAAAAATATAAGATTAAATGCTAATTATTTAAGCCTTTTCAAGTTTGCTAATAGTCAAATGATTATAAATGATATATTACCTAATTTAAGTGCTTGGGTGGATGAACAGCAACTATTAGAGTTATATAATTATGCGACAGAAGAAAAGCATTCTTCTTTAATTGCGGATATGACTAAAGGGGAACCTGTTTTTAAAAAGAACTTTGATAAGTTAATATCTATAAAAAAAAAATCTGATGTTAATAATAAAAAGGATGAGCTCAAACATTGAGAATATTGAAATACCTGAGGATGAATTAGAACGCTATAATTTTTTAATGGAAGCATCAAAAGAAATGTATCCGGGAGTATGCCATTGGTATATACATACTTGTGTATTAGAACAGATACAAGAAGAAAAAGGTATATTCCCAGATGAGCAAAATATAGAAGAGTTGAGAATGAAATATGATAATAATCTAGATTTAGCAGATAGTGGTTTAATTTCAATTAAAAACTTTGATGATGAAAGTTAAAAAATTATTTTGTTAGTAATATAATAAAATGCCTCAAAGATTCACCGTTTTCACACAAGATGCTGAAGTTATTTATACAGGAACCCGTAAAAGACAGTTTATTTGGAAGTTAAAGGGTAATCATTCATATCACGATGCTAAAAGTTTAAAGATGAGTATCGAAAGCATTCACTGTAGAAATATGAGTATTTTGATACAAGACGATGAAAATAAACAATTTATGACTAGAGCTTATAATGGGGTAGCATTGGTTGGACCTCCAGCGGTAGTTCCTGATCCATTTCACGATCAACAACAACCAATACTACAGAAGGCAATGGCAATGGGAAATGCTGATGAAAAGGAATTATACACTATAAGATGTAATAATATATCAAGTGCTAACCATTTAGATACAAGACCTGCTCAATATAAAACAGGAGCTATAATTTATACAGGAGCTTTAAACTTTCAAAATACCAACCCTAAAGAATGTTTTTGTTATGAAGTTAATAAGGATATATTAACAAGTGAGTTTTCTCTGTATATGGATACTAATTTTAAACACCCTACAACATTAAATGACTCATTAGGTCTTTCACCAAAGTTGGAAGTAGCTATAACATTTATTTTATATGATGAATAAGTAAAATGAGTAAGAACAAAATCAATGTTTATATATCATCAAAACATAAATTACCTTCTGAAAAAAATAATGACTTTGAGATACATTTCCCTAGTGGGTTGATTAAATGTAATCAAAAAAATGAATATATGGTGATGAATATCAACGGTTTTATTATGACAAATAGTTTTTATAATACTCAAGAAGTCAATAATAAGTTTAAAATTATTGTTGATAACTCGATTATACATAATTTTGAAATACCTATAGGTAATTATAATGTCATTCAATTATTAGAATGGTTCAATAGTAAAATAAGCTCACTTGTTAAAGTTGAATATGATGCTAATTTAAATAAATATAAATGGACTAATGACATTTTAATTAACAAAAAAATTAGTATTGTTAGCATTAGCGCTAATGATTTTGTAGGATTTGATAATAACAAAGTGAATGTTATTGAAAGCGGACAATCTATATATTCGGATACTCCTATTAATATGAGTGGTGATGAATTAATTTTATTGAGTATGCCAGAGATTAAACAGACTTACCCAAGTGTAGATAATTTTAAAAAGGGTAAAATTAATGATTCTTCTATAGTAGCATACTTACCCATAAATGTTCCCGCTTTTGGTTTGATGATTTATGAAAATCGTGATAGTGGAGATTCCTTTTCTTATGTGATTGAGAATACAGAAATAGACCATTTAAGATTACAATGTTTTAACCAGGATATGGAGTTAATAAATGTGGGGAATTACCAACTTGCTATACAATTCGAAGTCCATAAGAGGAAAACAATATTAACAGTATTAAATGAAATTTTAAGAATGGTTAGTAATATATTTGCTTACATTGGAAGGAATGAAAAAATATAATTTTTTATGTATATCAATATTAAAAAACAATGGGGTTCGGTTCGCTAGCTAATCTTATTGGCAAAGGTATAGGCTTCGCCGTAAAAAATCAGGGTAAAATTAGTAAAGCATTTGGTGCTATTAATAATGCTTCTAAAACGTTTGGTCAATTATCGCAGAGTGGTCGTAGTTTTGGAAGTCTAGCTGATAAGGCATCTGGTGGTCGTCTAGGACAGTCTAAATTTGGACGTTCGATTGAAAACCTTGTAGATAAAGCAGATACTGCTAATAATAAAATAGCCTCGGTTGCTCGCCAAGGTGATGGTCAGGTAAATGAAGCAATTGACCGCCTTAAACGCTATTAAATAATTTTTATAATCTTATAATATAATAAGAATGCTTGAACAACGTCAAATAAACCTTTTAGTTTCTTATAGAGACAAAGCCTACGTTTATGCTGTATTGTGTGAGAGAAGCTTTGAATATTTCTCATTTATAAAGTCCTTATGTAATATTCCCTTAATATTGATAACGTCAATATTGAGTATTATAAATGCTTCTTCTTTTGATCCGGTAGAAATGAAAATGCCTAATGTTATTATTAATGCTAGCTGTGCTCTTATTATGGCTATGATAGGTAATTTTAAAATAGCAGAGAAAGAAAGTTTATTCAAACAAGTAAATCAGAAAATGGTTCGTATGTGTCATTCTATAGAAGATAAATTAAATAACAACTTAGACTCCTTAGATAGTGAAGATATATCACAAGTTATTAGAGAATACGATAATATTATAGAAATGAATGACCATACATTCCCAAGTCATATTAAAAGAAAAATTACAAATGTTTATAAAGGAAAAAGAGCCTTACCCGCAGTGTTAAATTGTGTAGAAACTAATTTTAGCAATTCAAACCCTACAACACCTTCTGTAAGTGCGACAGTGAATAATAATAATTTTACTACTATACCATAGCCTAATATCTGTTATTATCGTAGTAGTTTCTAAAATCTTCAAACTCTATTACATATTTCGATATTTTTTGTTTAAAAGTTTTAGTTTCTAGAAAATTAAACTTATTCTTTCGCTTTTTAACATTATTAGTATGGTCATATATCTTTAACCTAATTATAATATTATTCGTATAAGCAGCGTTTAATTTTCTTTGAGTGTTAATTTCTACGTTATCCATTTTAAACTTATAATGATATTAATAATTAAATGACAGGTGCTAACAAGCGTAAGAATATTAATATTGACCAGTACTATATATTTAAATACAATCAACAGTATCGTCGAGATAATAGGGAGTATTATCTAAATTATTGTAAAGAATATAATGAAAAGAATAAAGAGAGATTACAAGCCTATAGAAAAGCTTATTATAAAAATAAGGCATTGATGAATAAAAAAGGGTCTATAATAGATTTTAAAGAAGAAAAAACAACAGTATTATTTAGATAGCAATAGAGTAATCAATTTTAAATTCTATAGGACATTTCTTTTCATCAAAGTATTTATAAGTAGCTTTCCTAACATTCTTAATGGTGTTATCCATTATGAAAGAATTCATAAAGGTGTACAGAGCCTCTTGGTTTAACTTACCAATCGTAAAATTAAGGATGATGTTGATATATGATTTATCGTTATAATCATAAGTTTTAACATCATACACCATTCCAGTATCCATCAGATACTTCTTATTCTTTTCAATGAAATCAGAGGCATCATCTACAATGAAATAGATTTTATTGACTGTGTATTTCTTTTGAGTACTCATTTATTATAGGATGAGATTTTAATATTCGGTTAATATAAATATGATATATATTCTCTATAAAAACAACGATGACAATTTTTATTTAGGTAAATCGAATAATGTTTATAATCGAATACAACATCATAAACATTGCTGTAAGGTTAATTTAGATAGGAAGGTATATAATTATATTAATGAAAATGGAGGATTTGAGGAATGGGACTATAAGATTATAAGTTCAGATGATGAAGAAACTGAAAGCAAATGGTATCATATACTAAAACCTACTTTAAATACTAATATTTGTGGGAGGGGATATAAAGAGTGGTATCAAGAAAATAAGGATTACCATAAAAATTGGAGACTTAAGAACCCTGGATATTTTGCAGAGAGATATAGACAACAAAAGGAAATGAAAAATAATTTGAAAGAAACAATATGTAAGTGCTAATGTTTCTTTTGAAAAATGTGTAAAAATGATATATCTATATATGTAATAGCTATATAAAGATTTATTATATCTTATAATCATTAAAAGAGATGGATAAAGAGAATGAGCAACCTAATAAAACCCGTGGAAGACCTAAAAAATATTTCACAGAAGAGGAAAAAAAAGCAGCAGGTAAAGGATATGTTAAGAAATATTGGGACAGTAAAAGTCCCGACGATGAGGTTGTATTAAATCATAAAGAAATGGTTAAACTTTGGTATCACGAAAAAATGAAAAACCCTGAATATGTTCAGAAAGAAAGAGATAGAAAACTAAAATATAGTCAGAAGAAACGCGCAGAATTGGAGGAACTAAAACAAAGAGTATTAAAATTGGAACAATGAATATTATATATATATATATTTTGGAAAATCATATAAAGATAAATTATTATCTTAATATATAATAAAAGATGACATTTGATAAAACCTTTATAGATACTTTAAATATTGACACTTTACAAGTTGTTAAAAGACAGTTATTTGATAATGCGGATGATTATGATGAAATTGAGGATGTTTTTAGATATATTTGTTTTAAAATATTTCAACAAGAACCTCATAATTATAATGGAGATTTTGAAAGAGAATTTAAAATGGATTACATAGCAGAAGATGGAGAATATTATTTTAATTCTGATTAATTTTACTCATTTTTTCAATCATTTTATATTTGTATATAAAAATGATAAACATATATATATTTTTGGAAAAGCATATAAAGATAAAAAGAATATCTTATATAATAATAAAGACAATAGATATAATGGACGCCTTCGAAATTCTAGGGGGTCAAGATTTTAAACGGGGTCGTGGAAGACCTCGTAAATATGAACCTACTCTACCATCTGGTCGTGGTAAGGGTAGGCCAACAATATATGGTAATATTCCTTTAAATGAACGTATGAAATTAGCCCAGCAGAAGTTTCAGGCTAAAAAACGAGCTGAAAAGAATAAAGATACATTACGGGCCAATGCTGAAGAAATTAGAAAACAACAAATATTAATTAAAAACCGTGAAAAGCAAAAAGAGCTACAGAAACAACAACGTATATTAAGAAACACTGAAAAGACTGTAAATAGGACTAGAAATCAAACCAGATTCTATACAGATAGTTTAGCTCTTTATAGTAGAACCGAAATAATAAGAAAAGCATCTGGTAATCAGTATTATAACCACATTTATAATGCTATGGGTCTTATAGATAGTAATAAAACCTTTTATAAAAAAAAAATTTTATTAGCTTTATATTATATACATTCACAATATAATGAAAATGATAATTATTATTATAGGTTTTCTATTAAAACAGAAAACATAGACGCAAATGGTGGTATTGAAATTAAAAATATATCTACAAAATATTTAATTTATACAGAAGTTATTGATGAGATAAAATCAGATCTTGACAGAATATTCGAACAATATGAAGAATTTGGTAATATTATTGAAATAACTTTTACAGAAATGATACCAAATCAAAAAGCAGGTGCTTGTAGTCATAAATCTATACAACAGGCTAATAATATATGGTATATGATGAATAAGAAAACCCGCACTAATTGTGCTTATACAGCTTCTTATATTTGTTGCCATCCTGATAAAATAGATGATTTTTTAAATAATCCTCAAATTATAAATAACCACGCTATAGATCTAAAAAGGCGTGTAAATCCTGATAAGAAACAATATGCTGATGGTGAAGAATTAGCTAAAATATCAGCATACCTTAAAAGAACTATAATATTATATAATAACATATACCAACAAATTAATATTTTTGAATATATCAATACAGATAGAAAGAAAAGAACTAAACCGCGTGATTCTATAGAATTACAATTAAAAGATAATCATTATATAGCATTAATCCGCAAATCATCTATTCAAATTGATAATGAAAAGTTTATGGTAAAGCTAGAAAAAAATGAGGTTAGAATGGAAAAATATAATGAACAATGTAAAAGAATTGTTAAAATTCGTAAATACGAAGAACTCAATCATAAAATAGCAACTTGGGATATTGAGACCTTCTGTTATGATGATAGGAGTGTTAAATGTTATGCTGTGGGTTTTGCTATGTATAAAGAGGGTGAAGAATACTATCAGGATTTTTGGGGTTTAGACTCTCAATTTCAATTTTTTGAGTTTCTATATTATAATAGGGTAAATCTACACGAATATACATTATACGCTCATAATGGTGGAAAGTTTGATATTATGAATGCTTTGAGAGAGTATTTATTAGAAAGTGATAAATGGACTATTGAGAATAATATAGAGCTAAACGGTTCATTTATATGTTTAAAAATAAAATCATCTGATGGTTTTAGTATCAAGTTTTTAGATAGTAATAAAATGTTAGCTGGTACTTTAGAAAAATTGACCAAAGATTTTAAAGTTGAACATCTTAAATTAATTGAAACCGTAAATCACAATGATATTAATGAAAATAATTATAATGATATACCAGAATTAAAACCATATCTTAAAAACGATTGTTTAGGATTATTAGAGGTGATGACTTCCTTTAATAAAACTGTTTATGATATGACATATATAGATGAAGAATATTTTAGTAAAAAGAAAAATGAGAATGTTATTAATGAGGGTGGATTAGATATGACTAAGTTTTTAACTGGTGCTACACTTGCTAAGCAGTACTGGTGGAATAGACATTATGACCCTTATAAATACCCTATTTATACTAATACCGATGAAATTGATTCATTCATAAGAAAATCTTATTATGGAGGTAGAGTTGAAATATCACAATTAGGGTTAGTAGAGAAAAAATTATATTATCTAGATTTTACCTCATTATATCCTGCTACTGGATGCTATGATTTACCGTTTGGGGAACCCGAATATATCAATTTTAATAATAGTTCTATATTACCCGATTCATTCTTCGGGTATGTAAAATGTTTAGTAAAAACTAAATGCGATAAAAGAAGACCACTACACGGTGATAAGTCTTTAAATAAGTTATGTTTTAGAATACACGAAAAGTGGGAGGAGATGACATTATTCTCAGAGGAGGTTAGATACGGTGTTAAAATTGATATGTATGATTATCAATTTATAGAAGGTTATAATCAAAAAAGGGGCCCTATTATGAAACAAGTATTTGAAGAATGTTTCGAGAAAAAAGCAACTGCTAAATCTGAAGGAAAACCCGCAATGGCTCAAGCTTGGAAAATTATTTTAAATAGTCTATATGGATTTTGGGGTTTGAGAACTAAAGACCGCGATTCTGTAAAAATATACCCTAAAGGTGATAGTCCCGTTTTTGATTATTTACAACGTGGTAAATTAATAAATGAATCTGATATCGGTAATTATACTATATTGAGAGTACTCAATGACTTAGACATTAAAGATTTTAATGTAGGTATCGCATCAGCTATAGCCTCTTATGGCCGAATCCGATTAACTAATTTAATACACGACATAGAAGACAAAAACTATAAAGTTTATATGAATGATACAGACAGTATAATAACTGATTGTAATATATCTAAATATCCGGACCTTATGGAAAATTATATGTGGGATGGGTGTGGTGATGAATTAGGTTCATTAAAGAATGAAGCAGATGAAAAAATTCAAAAGGTAATCAAAGGTAAAGAAACTGATTATCTATCAACCGAATTAGCAATCGTTTATGAATATTCTGATAATGAAACAAAAGATAAATTGAACAAATTAGCATTATCAGAGATAGCTAAAAAAGAAGGTGGATTAATATATTTTGGGCGTGGTATCTTTTGTGGTTGTAAGTTCTATAGTTTATTCAAAGATTTTAATGGTATTGACATAGATATTACAAAGTGTAAAGGTTATAAGCAAAATAGCAAAGATACACTAACCTTTGCGGATATACAAGAATTAACTATCAATACCAAACAAACAAATGAGAACGATTTTGGATACTTTGATATGTATAATAATCATTTGGAACAAAACCAAATGCAATTTAGAATACCAAAATGTAATATGTTATCTGAAAGCGATGCTTTTAAATATACGATACCATCTATTAACAAAACTTTTAAACAAACCTATACAAAAGGATATGTAGATTCATCTGGGGCTGTGAAACCTCTTATCAATAAGTAAAAAGCAGTTCAAGAACTTTTGGACGAGGGGGAAACTGCTTTTTTTATATAATTGGCGCAGGTAGCGCCTAGAATTTTTGGCGGGAAAAATCCAGGTCGCGCATAGAAATTTTTCGCGG
>TARA_B110000027_G_scaffold134259_1_pt1 | contig 14101 bp, 17 predicted proteins | sample TARA_B110000027 | Tara Oceans TARA_B110000027 (sample SAMEA4397101) | marine metagenome | biome: Polar Biome; feature: [SRF] surface water layer (ENVO:00010504); material: water (ENVO:00002006), including particulate matter (ENVO:01000060) such as... | depth 5 m
TATAGTTGTATATCATATTATAATATAATAATATGATATTTCTTTAAATAAATTTTTTAATTATATAAGAAACTCGTTTAATTAAAATCAATTACTATAAGCTAACCCACCCATACCAGACATAATTCTGAGGACATTGTAGTTGGTGGCGTATACGCGGACCTTGGCAGTGTTGGTACCGCCAACGGTAGCATTGGAAAGAACAAGCTGGAGTGTAGCATTGTCAATGCGTGAGAAATTGCAGGTTCCTGATGGCTGGTGCTCCTCGGGCCGAAGGGCGAAGGAGTAGAGATTGATACCAGTGTCAGGGGATCGGGTGTGGTGCTGGTAGGGCTGAACAAGGTCGAAGTATGTACCCTCACGCTCTGAGAAGCGGTCCTGACCATTAAGCTGAAGTTTGGCTGTAACAACTGGATTCTCACCCCAGCAGTGCATGTCAAGAGATGTCTCAGTGAGGACGAATGTACCAGCATCAGATACAGCAGACTGGAAGTCAACAGTGCCTCCGTTAGCACGAGCAGAAGCAGCAGTAGCGGGAGGAAAAAACCCTCCTCCGGCACCCGCAGAACCAAGTGATACGTGATCAAAGTTGGGCTCGTCATATTCCCAACCAGGGAAAGTGACTGCATCAGTTGCACCAGCCTGATCAAAAATACCAGCTGTGGTGATGAATGCATTAGGTCCTTCAACAGATCCTGGTCCAGCGAAAGCGTGTACACCATTAGGAAGAACATCAATTGCATCAGTATAATTGAAAGGCTGAGCTCCAAGAACCTGGAAAAGTGTTGTTCCGCAGATAAGGGAAGCACAGTAGTCAACATTCTGATCAGGCTGAACAACCCAAATGAGCTCTTTGCAAGGGTGATTGAAGTTAAGTTTAATCTTGTTAGAAGATGAACCAACAGACTCATCGCCAGTGAACTGGAGCTGCTCAATAAGGTACTCGTGGGGATTCTGAGCCATACGGCGGCGTTCATCAGTGTCAAGGAAAACATAGTCAACATAGAGTGATGCCGCAACAAGTGACTGCTGGTAAGCAGTTGCAACTTTGGTTGGAGTTGCGGCACTGTCGCAAACATTGTGTAATGAAGATACAGCCCAGAGGCACTCATCAATAGGACGAAGATCGAGATTAATTTTGATCTCGTGGTACTGGAGTGCAATTAAAGGAAGGGCAAGGCCGGGGTTGCGGCAGTACCAGAACTGGAATGGAACATAGAGAGTGGTCTCAGGAAGGGCATTACGGGGAGCGCATACCTGAGTGGGAGCAGTAGTGGCACAAGGACCATCAACTGCGGCGAATGATGGATCGGTGATGAAAGTAAGCTGAGTAGTATTACCAACCATTTTGTAGTAGCCACGCTGCTGTTCAGCAGTGAGGGTAAGCTGATTCCAGATGTGCATCCAGTCACCATATTGGCGATCAATGCGTTGGCCACCAATTTCAACCTCAACCATAGAAATCATCTGCTCACCAGGGAAATCTAACCAGCGAGCAAAGACTCCGTATTCAAGCCCTTTATTGTTGGCACCAGCAGTGGATGCTCCTAATATATTAGAAGCAAGATTTTGTCCAACACCAGCGGGAAGCATCTGCTGATTAATTTCAGGAAGTGTAACCTGTAAGTATGTGCGGTATGCAAGATCACCATTACGGCTGATTGTGCAAGTTACACGACGACCGAAATCAGCCTGGCCGTTGAAAGTTTGTTCAATAGATTCCATAGCAAAATTTGTGTAGCGACGGTAGGTAACCTTCCAAAAAGTAATCTGTGGATTACCTGTAAGGTAAACATCTTGAGCGCCATAGGCGACGAGTTGCATTAAGCCTCCTCCCATATTTATAATATTGCTAAAGAAAAAAATTTTATAAATTAAATTTAATTAAATTTATAATTATATTTAATGAAATACTATTTATTAAATAAATTTTGCACATTGATATTAGTCTTTAAAAAAGTTTCCAAATAACTATCTAGGTATACTTCTCTCTTATTTTCATGCCGTTTTGAAAATATATATTTTTCATCAACTTTTTTGATACTCCAGCCAGATTCTAATGCATTATTAATAAATATCATTTTTTGTAATGTATTATTATCTAATTTAACTTCATTTGGTATTTTTAATTCAATATTCATTATTATTAACTAGATTTTTTTATCTATAATATATCACAATTAATATCCTAAATATAATAATTATATTAATAATTAATTAAATAAAAAATAAAATATAACTATAATGACAGGTTTTAAACCTAAAAATATAAAAAAGTTAGTTGCAGATAAAAAAATAGAATCATTAGATCATAAGCATGAAGAATTTATAGAAGAATTTAATGATATTGATGAAATTATTTTACCAAATTTTTTAAAAGAGAGAAAACAAAAATTAGAGAAATATAATAATTTACAAACATCTTTTGATGAAAAATTAGAACTGAAAGATCATATTAAAGAAATTGATAATAAAATAAAAAATCTAAAGAATAAAAAAAAAGAATACTTCCTAAAAAATTCTAATTATATTTTTAATTATTTTGAAGAAAAAAAAAATATTTCAAAAGGTTCTTCAAATACTCGAATGTTAGATAATTTTTTTAATAAAATTGATCTAGAAAATGCTAATAGTAGTAAAACAAATCTTAATATCCAAAATTATTTTAGAAATATAGATCCTTTTAATCTAGATATTAATAATTTTATTCATGATACAGATATATGTCGTAGTTGTAATATTGGTGAACTTATTCCTATTGATCATGAAGGTATTTTAGTTTGTAATAATTGTAGTAAAAATGTTAAATTTTTAATTGAAAATGACAAACCTACATATAAAGAACCGCCAAAAGAGGTTTGTTTCTATGCTTATAAGCGTATTAATCATTTTAGAGAAATTCTTGCACAATTTCAAGCTAAAGAAACTACTCTTATTCCTGATGAAATTATTGAAAATATTCGTCAACAAATTAAAAAAGAGAGATTAGATATTAAAATAATGTCAAATAAAAGAACAAAAGAAATTCTCAAAAAGTTGAAATATAATAAATATTATGAACATATACCATTTATTAAAGATAAATTAGGGGTAAAGCCTCCTATTATGAGCCCAGAATTAGAAGAAACCTTATGTAATCTATTTATAGATATTCAAGCCCCTTATGCAAAATATTGCCCAGAAGATCGAGTAAATTTTTTAAATTACTATTATACTATCTATAAATTATGTGAGCTTTTAAATCAAAGAGAGTTTCTTCCATACTTTCCAATGTTAAAAGATAGAGAGAAAAGGATTGAACAAGATGAAATATGGAAGAAAATCTGTAAGGAATTAAACTGGAAGTTTATACCTACCATATAATATGATACCCCTTAAACCTCTTTTAATAAAATTAACTATTATAGTAAAAAAATCTTTAAATATAATATAAATATGGTTCGTAAAACAAAAATATCAAAAACATTCTGCAAAATGTTAATTATTGTTTGTATTGTAGCAATTTTATATAGTTTAGCAAGAAGTTTCTTATTTTCTCGAGAAGGATTAGATAATCATGGTTTAACAGATTTTGTATATCATTCAAGCAATGCTACTCTGCCATGGACACTTTTGGGAAAAAATACTGATTATCCTGGTAATGATATAGTAAATATACAAAATATAAGTCTAGATCAATGTAAAGATAGATGTGTTTCAACAACTGGATGTAATGGTATTGTATTAGATAATAATAGTAAAACTTGTTATTTAAAGAAAAAAATGAGTGACACTTATAAGCGATCTAAAGATGGGGATGATAGTTATCAATATAATGGTATATCTCGTACATCTAGTAGTTGTAATAATTCAGAAGATTGTTTGAAAAAATGTGAATATTCTATTATAAAAGAAAACAAAAATTGTTTTACCGGTACTGATAATCCTTTAAATTTAATTACTATGCTAACTAATTATTCAAATATTACTACATCATCTGCATGTGGAGATAAGTGTAGAAGTACTGACAAATGCGAGGGATTTGTATGGAAAGACCCTGCTAAGTATGGTAAAGAAAATAATTGTCAGTTAAGAGGAGGATTTTATGGACATAATCCTGTTAGCCTTATAAATAGTTGTAAGGATAGTGGAAATGCTGGATGGAATACATATCTTTGTAAACAGCCAGGTGGTACGGTTGCTGAATGGCAACATTGTGATATTTCATCTATCTGTGTTAGTCCATATTCATTTTGTCGTATTGGTGATAAGAGATGTCTCAGTAAGAGCCAATGTGCTTGGGCAAATTCACAGAATGGCACATCACGTGACTGTACACCTATGCCTACAGGACCATCTAATTTTAGTGGTACATATACAATAAATGATACAACATTTCTTATTACACAAAGTAAAGATAGCTCAGGTAGACTTTCTTCTAATGCTATTATAGAACCACTAAATCAAGACCCAAACATAATATCTCAATTTGGTAAAATATCTTATGCTACTATTGATAATAATATAATGACTTGGTCATGGACTGGACCAGGTACAGGTGGTTCATGGGGTAGAGGACCTTTTTTTTCAAAATTAATTACTGTTGGAAATCAAACTGGATTAACTTTTAAACGTACGGGCAACTATGAAAATAAAATTAATTGGCTAAGAATATCTAAACATGTATGAATCCTGATAATAAAAATGAATCTTTACCATGCAGTATATAACCAGATGGTCAGTGCAAAATTAGTGGAAATGATTCGACACCATTTAGTTTTAAACTATTATTATCAAAATTTTTTAAAAAGTAAAACTCAAGTTTTTTCTCTCTTTAAATGTTTGTTTTTTTGTGCGATTTCCTAAAAATTTAAAATAACGATTGGCTAAATTATATCTTTGATTTATATTTTTAGCCTTTTTAAATTTTCTGGTTTTATGGCGTTTAATAGCTTCTAAACGTACTTTCATTATCATTCCAACTTGCCAAATTCTCTTATGGGGATATCGTTTTGTTTTATATAATTTTTCTAACTGTTTAATTGTATTTTTGACATCATTAACTGTAGTATATTTTATATTGATAGTATCTTTTGGATTTTTATCAATATATACATCAAATGATTTTTTTGGATTATTAGGATTATATAGAAACTGTTTTTTTTTTCTAGTTTTCTTCATATATATATATATTAGATAATGCCAGTACCAAGAGATGAAAAATTATATAATAAAACAAAACGATATATTTATAAAAAATATCCAAAACATAGTGCTTATAGAAGTGGACTATTAGTACAAGAATATAAAAAACGATTTTCAAAAAAGTATGGTAAAAAGAGAGATCCGTATATAGGTAAAAAGACAGAAAAAAAAGGCTTAGGGAGGTGGTTTAGAGAGAAATGGGTTAACCAACGCGGAGAAGTTGGATATCGATATAAAAGTGATGTTTATAGACCAAGTAAACGTATAACAAAAAAGACACCAAAGACATATAAAGAATTATCAAAACAACAGATAAAAAATGCTAGATCAAAAAAATATCGAAAAGGAAGAGTAAATAAATTTTAGTAATATATAAATATTAGTAATGCGATAAAGATATTATATTTATATATTTGCTATGATAATAATGTCTGAAGAAATCAAAGTAATTAAACGTGAAAGAATAGCAAATATAAGAAGATTTACAGATAAAATATTAAGTTATTTGACAAATGAAAATATAACAAAAGGTAATATAATATATATAATACATTTACTTATTGTTATTATCTATTTAGTATTAATGATTTTTCTTCCTATTAATAGATTAAATATTGTTATATTAGTTTGTATAATGATTATACATAATTCGGTTAATCTATATTATGCAAAATGGGATACTTGTATATTATTAAAATTAGAAAGATATTTTTATAATGATACTTCTTGGTATGGTCAAAATACTCCTATTTTTAAATTATTAGGGATTAATAATCAAGAGAATCATAAATCAAGGCAATTATTTAATTTTACCGGATGGATGTTATTATATATTTATTATATTTATAGAATATTTAAAAAGTTTTTTTATAAAAAAAATAAAGAAGATAGTAAAGTAAAAAAGAAAAAATAAAAGTAATTATATAGCATATTTGTATTCCTATTTAATTCTATATTTATAATAGGTATTCTAATTGCTTTAAAAAGTAAAAAAAATCCCAAATTTGGTAAATTTATTAATTTACATAATAATATTAACATTAGATATAATGTGTCACTTGTATAAGTAGTTTCTAAATTATGTGATTCTTTAAATGTAGTTTTAAAAATATTTTTTTTATAAGTATATATATTTAAAGAATTGTAATAGTTAAAAGTGGTAATATCAAAATAATAAAACATTTTTTTTTCTAAAATTTTTGGAATTGAAGGTGGTAAAAAAAGTAGAAAAAGGAAAAAAAGTAGAAAAAAGAAAAATACTAATAAAAATAGTAAAAAAAAGATGTTTAAAAAAAATTGAAAAGAGAGAAAAATAGTATTATAGTGTTATAAAACAACATTAATTTATGATTCACATTAAAGGTAACAAATGCCCAATATGTTTAGATGAAAATTTAGAATGGAATTTGAATATATGCAAAAGTCAGATGCATATGTTCAAGTGTGGACACGGTACGTGTAAGAAATGTTTACCTAAACTACTTGAAAAGGGCGATTTTCAGTGTCCTATGTGTAGAGAAGAAGGACAAAAACATTACATAAATATTGATGGAAATAAAGAATGGATTACTTTCTCAGAATGGTTTAATGAATATGAAATATTTATTATGAATGGATGTGCTAAAAATATAATAAAAAATAGTAACTTTGGAAAACAACTATTACGGTTAAAACGAGAATCAAAAAAGTTGTAAAAATAATATAAAATAAAATTAATATTTTTTTTTACAAATACTTAACTGATATCATATAATATTAAACAATTATATTATATGATTTAATATCTAAAGTCCATGAGGAAAGCTTACAAGATTTGCACCAATACCAAATCCAGCGCCTGAGCGGGCACTAACAGCAAGAGATGGTAAGTATGTATCTAAGATAGAGAATGTTGCGGCAGCAACAAGGGCAATGAGAAGAGTCTCATCAAGTCTTAAACGTTTTGAAGGAATAACATATGCAGCTAAAGCAACGATAAGACCCTCAACGAAGTATTTGAGGGCTCTTTTAACTAATTCGCCAAGATCTAAGAATCCACCAAGTGACATATTATAATAAATAACAAGAAAAAAATAATATACATAAATAAAAACTTAAAATTAAAAAATAATATAAATATATAATTATGGCAGATATGTCTAAAGAATGTACATTTACAAGAAAAAATGATCCTAAATATGTTGATCTATTAGATGAAGATCAATCATTAGCTGGACAAAAATTTGTGTGTTTATCATTTATCTCACCGGAAAAAGTACTAAAAGACAAGAACTTATTTCTTTTTGAAGAGTTTATGAAACAATATGATATGTATAAGTCATTAGAAAAATTTACTCAATTTTTAAATTTTGTTGCTTATAAATACAAAGTACCATTTGATAAACTACAGTCTGATCTTGAAGATTTTGCTAAAAGTGAAGCTAACAATATATTTAATATATCATTAGATGCAGAATACAAAACTTTTATTGATAATAATGAAGAGAAGTTAGAAGAGAAATTTAATAAAGATAATAAGTTTCAGACATCTACTAGAGGACTTAAAGTTCGCGGATGTTTTCCATCTGAGCAAGAGGCAGAAATGAGATGTAAAATTTTAAGAGAAATGGATCCAAATCATGATATTATGGTTGGTCCAGTGGGAATGTGGGTTCCTTGGCATCCAGATGCATATAAAACAGGTAAAGTTGAATATCTTGAAGAAGAGCTAAATGAATTAATGAATGAAAAACAGAAAAATGAAAAATCTGCTAAACTAGAGTTTGATAAACGAATCAAAGATGCTAAACGACAAGCAATGGAAGATAATATTCAAAAAGCAAAAGATTCTGGCAATGTATTAACACAAACATTAAATAAAGATGGAGAATTAGTAAATGTTAAAGACGTTGTTTCTAGTGACAATAGTTTACTTAAACAAGGAGAAATGTCTACAAAAGAAGAGATTAGAGACACATTATTTAATACAGAAAATGTTGTTACCGGACAAACAGACCATGGGTATAGTGAACTAGCAGATGTTAAAGCAGCTAAACAGCAAGAAGCGAATGAATAAATTGACAGAATAAATTTACTTAATATTTATATAAATTTATTCTAAACTTGCTCCATCTGAATTACTAGATAAAATTGGTTGAAAACTAGATGTTGGCATAACTGGAACATTATTATGTAAAGGTCTCATATTATTTATAATATTTTCTTCTAATGTTGATACTTCAGTATCTGGGGGTGGTATATTATTAGTTTGGATAAGTTTATTATATTGATCTAATCTAATTGAAGGTGCACTTGATGATACTGGTTCAGAAAAAACATATGCTATTAATATTAATCCAAATAATAGTGGTATTAGGTTGTTAAACATTATATAATAAATATCTATATTTTTATTATAATTAAAATTGAAATAATATACAGATATAATACTAATATATATAATGCATAAAACCTATTTAGGTCAAAAAGGTTATTCTATATATAAAAATACATTATCAGTAAAAGAGGCTGTATATATTAGAGAAGAATTAATGGTTAAACCATACCTTCCTAAATCTCCTGTACAACCTGAGCCATTTCCTATATATAGGGAATCTAATAATAAATTTTATGTACCTAGAATATTTGGTATAAATAATTTTGGTATTCCTAATGATATGCGTATTAGTCAAGGGGATCCTATAAATATTAAATTTAATGGAAAATTACTAGATACACCAGAACGTAATCAAGTAAATGTAGTTAATAAATTTATGGATCATATAAAAGATGGTAATTCTGGAGGATTATTAGATTTATATACTGGATTTGGCAAAACTGTTGTTGGATTATATATTATATATTTACTAAAAGTAAAAACTATTATTATTGTTCATAAAGGATTTTTAGTAGATCAGTGGATTGAGCGTATACAAGAATATTTACCAGATGCTCGTATTGGTAAAATACAGGGACAAATTATTGATATTGAAGATAAAGATATAGTAATTGGTATGTTACAATCTCTTTCAATGAAAGAATATCCAGATGATCAATTTGCCAGTTTTGGGTTAACTTTAGTTGATGAGGTACATCATATGTCAGCCGAAGTATTTGTAAGAGCATTGCAATGTGTTGTGACAAAATATACACTTGGTCTAAGTGCTACTATGAATCGTAAAGATGGATTATCAAAAGTTTTTAAACTATTTTTAGGAGATGTAATTCATAAAGAAAAACGTGATAATAATAATGATGTAATTGTTAAAGTTATTGAATTTAATACAACAGATGAAGAATTTAATGAAACAGAATATGATTATAGAGGTAATCCAAAATTTAGTACAATGATTACAAAATTATGTAAATTTAATATTAGAAGTGAATATATATTAAATATTATTCAAAATGAATTAGAAATAAATAATAAACAACAAATTATAGTATTAGCACATAATAAATCTCTATTAACTTATCTATATAAAGCAATTGATTATCGTAAATTTGCTTCAGTGGGGTATTACCTTGGAGGTATGAAACAAAAAGATTTAAAACTTAGTGAAAGTAAACAAATTTTAATTGCTACATATGCTATGGCATCCGAAGGTTTAGATATCAAAACATTAACTACATTAGTACTTGCTACTCCTAAGACAGATATTGAACAATCAGTTGGTCGTATATTGCGTGTTAAAGATAATAATCCTTTAATTATTGATGTAGTAGATAAACATGATATATTTAAAAAACAATGGTTAAAGCGTAGACTATTTTATCATAAAAATGGTTATACTATTAATTATACTAATAATTATAATAGTAATAATTGGACAGAATTAAAAAAGAAATCAATTAAAGAGATAGAAAAAGAAAGTAGTAATTTTCCAATAAATAAATGTTTAATTTCAATAAGTAAATTAAATATTAATTAGAATTTTCATTTATAAAATATTTACCTTCTTCTATATTTTTTACTATTCTTGTTGGTCTCATTGGATCATATGCTTTAAAAAATAGATTAATAACTTGTCTAACAATTGAATTTTCTATAATAATTGAACTAGCAATTATATATCGTTTAGTCTTCTCTCTATTATCAATAAATAATTGTTTCCATTCTAGAAGATAACTAGGATTTATATAGACTAATTCTTCTAGATTAAATATTAAACCTGCTCTAATATTATTATTTTCTAAATATTGATACCATTCTAATATATTTTGTTTTGTACTATCCCATTCTTCACGATTTGGGGAAGATTTTAAAATAGTAAAAATAATACTATTATTTTCTATTTTACTATTAAAAAAAGTAGTCATATATCTACTTATATAAATAAAATTGATAGAAAATAATTTAATTATTTTTTATCAATAACAATGTTTATTATTAGTATTCTAGGCGCTATACCATATTATTATAATCCAAAAATTCATACCCTAGGTAATATAGGACTTGGTGGAAAAATACATGCATTCGCTGCGCCATTTGCTCGTAGAATGATTGATCAAATTAGTTATAAAGGAGTAAATATTAGAGAAGATATTATGAGTGACTATAGTGATTATAAAGTATTAGACTTATGTTGTGGTATAGGAGATTCTACTCCTAATTTTGGTACGGGTATAGATACAAGCAGAGAAATGATTAGTGTAGCTAATTATATTAATAAAGATAGTAATTTTATAGTAGCTAATGCCGAAACATATAAACCGAATACACAATTTGATATAGTAACTTGTATGTTCGCATTTCATGAAATGCCATTATCTGCACAATATAGAGTTATTGAAAATGCCATAGATATTGCTAAACAAGAAATTATTATTGTAGATATTGCTAGTAATTATCAACCAAAAAAGATAATGTTAGATGGAGAACCTTATCTATTAAAATATTTAGACACTATTGATAATACATTGAGTTGCTTTGATAAAATTAATTATATAGATAACCACGTAGCTATTTGGAAATACAAGATTTAATAAAATTGGATCCCTCTGTAATATTCTCAACTAATCTTGTTGGTCTAATAGGATTATATGCTTTAAAAAATAGATTAACAAATTGTCTAACTATATTATACTGAATAATAATTGAACTAGCTATTATATATTTTTGGGTTTTCTCTCTTTTTTCTTCAAAAATATCCTTCCATTCTAAAAGATAAGTAGGTCTCATATAACTTAATTCTCCTAGATTAAAAATAAAACCTACTCTAATATTATTTTTTTCTATATAGTTATACCAATCATTTGTTATTATTTTTGAATCTTCCCACTCTTCTCTAGTTGGATACTGTTTTAAAACAGTAAAAATAATGATATTATCTATTAATTCTGTTTTTAAAAAACTATTCATAATAACTAATTATTATATTTGTTTAATATTTGTTTTGGTATTAATTCAATATTTAATTGTTCTAATTTTTTATAACATTTATTAATAGTTACCTCACTTATCTCACTTACGCCACTTACTTTTTTTTTGCAGATATTTAAATTACATAATTGTGCAGTATAATAAACTACGCCTGCTGCAATAGAATGTGGTGTATTTTCAGGTATTAAATCTCTTTTTTCTATGATTAAAGCAATAAATTTACAAACTTTTGTTAATTCATTATTTATACCTAATTTACTGCAATATCGTTCAATAAATGATGATGGTGTTGTTTTACTAAATGATGTTTTATCATTATTTGATAAAGTATGTTCTAATTCATTAATAATTGTAGTCGCATTTTTACATCCTTTAGTTGCGCTAGTATGATCTAAAAAGAATATTGTAGCAATTTCTTTAGCAGATCGTGGATAATTATTAATACGGCAAGATATATAAATTGTTGCAGCAATAATTCCATCTCGATTGCATCCTCGAAATGTTTTTGCTTCTGAAAGTTTTTTATGAACCACCATTGCTTCATCTATAATTAATTTTGGTAATCCTGCATTTTGCGCTAAAATTGTAATTTTTTGAAATTCTTCATACTGAGATTTTTCTTTATATGGCATAGACTGCCAATCTGTATATCTTCTTATTTTTCTCATTTCATAACTAGATGAATGTGGACACATTACCTTGCATCCATATGATGATTCTTTTAATAATGGATTTATTGGTAAACCACACCGTGTAGGATCAGTATTACTATTATCATCTGCCCCATAATATCTCCATTCAGCACTCTGATCTAACATATCTTTATAAATAACACCACACGAAGGATTTTTACAAGCCATAAATCCTTCATCTGTAATTATAAGAATACTCTCACAACAATCACAAAATTCTCGTTGTCCATCTTGTCTATAAACACATTCAATTGTATTTTTACAACTTATTTCATCATCAAATTTTTTCCATAACTCTGCATTATTATTATTTGGTTTCTTTATTTTTTTAGTTTTAGTAGTATCATTCATTATATTAATACATAAAAATAATAAAAAGTTTTTATCAATTTTATGTATTAATACAATTAATTATATTAATAAAAATTAATTGTATTAATATAATATAAATATGGGAAATATTCAAACTAAACAGTCAGGAAAAAGTTTAAGTGATATTATTGATGAAATTGCTTCTAAATATATTAGATCACAAAATTTTAATGATATGAAAAATTTATCTAAGTTAGAATATTGTGATAAACTTATTATACTAACATCTAAAATAATTAATAAATATTTGGATAAAACAGATGTTAAATTTTTATCACAAAAAAAAGGCATTACTGGTGAATCTATGAGTCGTGAAAGAGTAATGGCAATTAATAGAGATCATTTAGATAGTTATGATATAAGTAATACTGTAAAGAAGCGCCGAATATGTATAGGACTTGCTAAATATTATGTACAGATTGCAAATCTTTTTGCAGCAATTGCTAGTACTATCAATCCATTATATAATTATATTGATAAGCAAGGTAATTCAAATACTGTTGGATTAGAAAAAAAAGATGAAATACCAGATAATGCAAACCCTAAAATAAGTAGAAGTAATTTTTGTAGCGCTAGAGTTGCCGCATTATTAAATAATCAAGATTTAAGCACTTTTGAAGAAAATTATAAAAAGGGTAGAGTTACATTAAATCCTGATATATGTGAATTTAATTGTAGTAGTTGTCCTGCAATTAAGACGGTAGATGAAGAAACTGGTATTCCAGAACTTGAAAAATTATATTATGATAAATATGATTATGATTCTGGAGAATTTATTGGTATGACACCAAGTATGGCTAAACTATATGAAAAAAATGTAAAAGATTTTTATAAAACATTTACTGGTAATGATTCTATACCCGAAACTGTTCAAAAATTTAGTGATATTAAATTAAAAGATTATTATAATTCTGTACCTTGTCAAAATGGTAACTATACCCAACCTATAGTTGGTAAATCAAGTAATACTTCTTTTTTTAATTATATTGAAAATATAAGATCTATGTTAGATACTGTTAATAAATATCATAATGCACTATTAGATATTTTAAATAAGATATTTATTTATCAAACCGACAATGTAACTAACGAAACTAATATTACTATTAATCCAAATTTAACTGATAAACAATTAGAAGAACTAACTAAAGAATCTATTGAAATTATAAATAATTTATATATTTCTTGTGAAGTTCATTATACAAATGGTGTTAGAATATATACTAATCTTGCAAAAAAACAATTATTACAAACATCTATTTCTCAAATAAATAATCTTAATACAATTAAAGATAATATTGCTGCAGAATCAGACTATCAAGAGAGCAAAGATGTTGATAATGATATCTCTGAAGCAGATAAACTTATTAGTGAAGCTAAACTTTTAGCTAATCAAGCAAAATCATTAGTTAAATATAATAAAGATATATCTCCACAATATCAACCTGAAATGCCACCTGAAATGCCACATGAAATGCCACCTGAAATGCCA
>TARA_B110000027_G_scaffold107582_1_pt1 | contig 14068 bp, 14 predicted proteins | sample TARA_B110000027 | Tara Oceans TARA_B110000027 (sample SAMEA4397101) | marine metagenome | biome: Polar Biome; feature: [SRF] surface water layer (ENVO:00010504); material: water (ENVO:00002006), including particulate matter (ENVO:01000060) such as... | depth 5 m
AGAAACCTTTGAAACTCCAATTCTATTTCGATACTTTACAGCGATTTCTTCGTATGTGAATTTTTGTTTTAATATTTTTAATTGCATTTCAACCGTCCATCCATAAGTGGGGTCTTCCATTTGTAAGCGCATCAACGTATCAAACTTAATTGCTCTAAACGGCCCGAGATCTGTAAATTTTGATTTAAAAAACAAGGCCATTAAGCTAGTTGCAAGCCAATTTCCAAAAATTTGTTGAGGCTGCATCGCTCCTTTTTCTCTAAGCTTTTTAACACGACTTCCAATTACAAAATCAATATTTTTTTCGATCATAGGAGCCACAATCTTGGTGAGTTCTTCTGGGTAGTCACTGTAATCTCCATCCAAAAACACGACAATATCTGTATCTCTTTTTTGCTGTTTTATATATTCAATTCCTTTTAAACAGGCATTGCCATAACCCGATTTAAGTTCTGTTAGGGCGGTTGCACCAGCCTCTTTTGCGTTTTTTGCTGTAGCATCGGTTGAGTTATTGTTGACCACGATAATTTCATCCACAAAAGGCGGTAAGTCTTTTATCACTTTAGCTATTGAATCTTCTTCATTATAAGCGGGGATAATAACTTTTATAATACTTTGATTGCGATTGGGTGTGTTCAAAATAGGATCTATTTTTCGTTGAGTTGATCCATTAAATTCATCTCATTACCAAGCAATACAGCACTGTTTCCAATACGCCCTTCCTCAGGTCCATTTTCTAATTTCAAAACCCCTCTAGGACAAACGGCACTACAAACACCACAACCCACACAGCTCGCACGCACAATATTTTCACCCTTTTGAGCATAAGCGCGTACATCAATCCCTTGTTCGCAATACGTAGAACAATTGCCGCATGATATACATTGACCACCATTGGTAGTGATTCTAAATCGTGATTTAAAACGTTGAATCACTCCCATATAAGCGGCTAAGGGACACCCGAATCGGCACCATACTCTATTTCCGAAAATAGGATAAAATCCAGTACCAATTACTCCTGCAAATATTGAGCCTATTAAAAAGCCATAGATGTCTTGTATAGTTTGTACTTTGATTCCAAATACTTTGTAGGTTTCTGAAAAATAACCATACAATGTCAAACTGGTCATGACCAGTGCAAATACAAGCACACCGTGTACGAGCCATCGTTCGACTTTCCAAGAAAACAAGGATTTACTTGATAGTTGGCGGTAAGGGTCTCCCAAAGTTTCTGCAAGGCCGCCACAGCCACAGACCCAAGAACAATACCAGCGTTTTCCAAAAAAGTAAACCATTACCGGTACTACGACCAAAGTCAATAAGACACCCCACACTAAAATAAACAAACCAAATCCACCATTTTCTAGGAGCTCATTTAAGTTCCATCGAAAGAAAAAATCATAATCTAATGGAAATGCATTTTTAAAATCATACCATGGTTTTTCAAAGCGTACGAGTATTTCAGGTATTAAAAAAGCAAATACGATTTGAAAAAATAAAACGGAAGTCGTTCTTAAAACCTGATAGTTGTTATGGCGGTATTTAATATACATCCGAACGGCCATCATGGACATGATGACACAATATAAAAATCCATACAAAAACCACTGACTGGCGGGATTCCCACTGAGTGATTCACTGACGGGGTCCACGATATAAATCCAGTTGATCATATAACTCGGTCTGAAATATAAGACCAAGTAAAACAGAATTAAAAACGCAAATACAAACCAGGCGATCCATCCTCTGTTGGTTGCACTGCTTTGATAAATATGGTTGTTTTTAATTCCCGCTGGACCTTTTAGAGGGATAGCTGGAAGCATAAATAGAAGTCCCGCTAATATTGCAAGTCCGAAACTTAAAAGGCAGAGAGTGAGTTTATTTTGAACTACAATACCAGTTCCAGATGATTTCACTATTTGATAAGCTAAACTGTGTGGTTTGGTCCAAATAACTTTCCCCCATTCTTTGTTTTTTTTATGGTACGCATTGGCGGACTCTACGGCATCAGCAATTGAATGGGCTAGAAAAAAAGGGGTTGAAAAATCTTTATCAACACTGCTGCTTTTTAAGTTTTTTATAAAAACGTTGCTCGTGATGTTGTTTTGAGTTATAATCTCCTCAAAATTAGCAGACGTAAGTTTATAGTGCCCCATAAATATCAGGCTCATAAAAAGAGCAAACACTGCTAAAAGGAGGCCTAAGCCAAGAGTTCTTATGTTGTTCATATTAAGGTTTTAGGGTAAATATTTGTGACCAACTTTTCTTTTTCAACTTAAGGGTTTTATTCGTTTCAGTATTATATTTTTTAAGAACCTCCAAGTAGTAGGTTTTATAAAACTCAGGATCAAAATGAGCAATTTCTAAGTGTTCAAGTACATAGTCGATCGTCTTTTTTTGATCCAACCAACGGTTAAAAATTTCGTGACGCATTCGAATTCCAAATGTATTAATCCCTAGAAATAGTTGGGTTGATTTGTCAAAAGCCATGGTCAAACATTTTGTTTGATCTGGATGCATCCAATGAAAATGAGATTCATTGGGTTTTATATGCTGTTCGCTATTTACCCACCCATAGGCTTGGTATTCAATGTCAAAAAACTTTGCTGAATTGAACCAATGTCCAGGCGTGTAAAGAGTTTCTTTATTGCAAATAGTTTGGGCGACGGTTTCACCCATAATTCGTCCGGTATACCAAACAGCTTCAATAGGTCTTCTGCCCTCAACGGCGGAACGTTGTTCTGCACAATCGCCAATGGCATATATGTCTTTAATGTTTGTTTGCAGATTACGATCTACTAAAATGCCACGATTTGTTTCAATGTTAGAGTTTGATAAAAACCCAATATTTGGTGAGACACCTGCGGTCAGCCCCACAACATCACATTCAATTTCTTCTGCTGTTTCTGAAATCACAATCGATTTAACGGAACCATCTGCATTTGAGTTTATTTGTTTTAAATTCGATGCAAGTCGGAGGTCTATCCCATTTTTCCGAATTTCAGTATTAATCATTTTACTTTCGCCACGAGGCAAAATACCATTCCAATAACTTTCTTCTCTTACTAGAAAAGTGACAGGAATATGACGCGAATGAAACATTTCAGCCAACTCAATTCCAATCAGTCCTCCACCAACAATGACCGCTCGTTTACAAACGCTGTTGTTAGGGGCGTAGGTTTCTAGGGCGTCTAAATCTTGCTTATGGTACAGGCTAACCACCCCTTTTAGGTCTTGACCGGGCCACCCAAATTTATTGGGTTTACTTCCCGTGGCAATGATGAGTTTGTCAAAAGATAGATGTTCGCCATCCGAAAAAACAAGGGTCTTTTGAGAGGTGTCAATTTGTTCTATAAATCCTTTTTTTAGAGCGATATCATTTTTTTTCCAAAACCAATCCTCATAAGGTTGTGTGTGCTTAAACTTCATGTGTCCCATATAGACGTACATCAATGCTGTTCTAGAGAAAAAATAGTCTGTTTCGGAAGAAATGACTGTGATTTTTTTATTGGAACGTTTTCGGATATGCCTGGCAGCAGTAATACCTGAAATGCCATTTCCAATAATAGCAATGTGTTCCATGCTAAATGAGTTTATGGGAGTTAGTTTTTAGAGGTTGATGTTGAAACCCTTAAATTTTAGAATTATAAAGTTAATGAATATATTTTATATAATAAGCTTCTAGTTTCTTCGGAGTTGCTCCAAAGAATTTTTTTAGGTGAATCACCCAAAAATGATACTGTAATACCCAAACTCCATTGGATTGATACCTTCGAGACGATGTTGTTAGCCAATACGGAAGCACTTCAAAATCGTACTGTTCATAAAGCTTATAAATCAAATCATTGTCTTCATAAATCACAAAATCTTCATTAAAACAACCTAAATTTTCAAAGGCTGTTTTGTCTACAAATAAACTTTGATCCCCTCCGCGGCACGATTTCCAGTTGAATTGTGTGAACCAACCTGCAAGTTGTAACCACCAATGGTTGCTGTCAAATTTCATTTTGAAACAGCCTGTTTTGGAGCCGTTCTGTGTGGCATCTAAAATATACTGGTCAAAGTTTTCTGGAGGGAAGGAGTCTGCATGTAAAAAATACAAAATAGTACCATTTGATTGTGAAGCTCCAAGGTTCATTTGTTTTGCACGTCCTTTAGGACTGTTTATTAAGACAATCGAAGGCTGTGTTTTTGAAATTTCGGACACTATTTCTTGTGATCCATCAGTACTTCCACCGTCTACGACGAGTATTTCCGAAATTGATGCTGTACTGCTGTGAAGCGTTAAATAGTTCAATAAGAAACCTATATTTTCAGCTTCGTTTAATACAGGAATTATAACACTGATACTATTCATTCAGAGACCAGTTGTAATTTTGATAGTTAATTTTTGTTTCAGGGAATAGTTTTACAACACTGTAGTTGTTGAGGTAACTTATAAAGGCATCTCCTTTTGGAAAATCAGACTTAAACCATTTGAAAATTTTTGAAATTGTAATTTCTGATGCTGTTAAACTATTTTTTGAGGCGTCGTTAATAAACTCTTTTGCAGCCTGATCTAATTGGTCGTTTAAAGTTTCGGACTCATAGGCACAATTCAAAAGTTTTGGACACGACTCAGAAGCACAAACTATTGCGAAATGAATGCGCGGATCTCCCATAGGTCTTAAAATTTCAAGTTCAATCCTTTCTAGTGACATTGATTTGCCACCTATTTTAAAAAACATTTGCCCCCAAGGTTCACTTATATCCTTGATGCTTTTTATAGGGTAGTTGTCTAGAACCAGTTGAACAGTAAATGCATTATAAGCATTGATCCAATAGGCTTTTATTTCAGCGTTGTTCCAGCTATCTTTTGGAGGATTTGATGCTAAAACATTAAGATACACCTTGAATGTGTCTCTGTTTTTTTGCATTTTTTTGTAGTTTACATCTCCATTTTGAGCTACATAAAGCTGTAGGATTTCGGTCCATTTAGAGTGGTCGATTTTTTGCGCACTAACAGTGCAGAAACACAAAAGTAAGCTATAGATTAAAAAGCGGATCAGTTTCATGTGTGAGTTAGGTTAACAGCAACCACCGCCATCATAATGGAATGTGGAGTCGCTAATGTAGATGTCGTTTCGGTTTAAGTTTGCTAGGGCAGCAGCGGTTTTATCACAAATGGCTAAAGGTTGATTTTTTACTAAAACATGCCCCGCCTTATCGTCAAAAAAGTCTTCTTTTCCATAAAAAATGGCTGCTTTTCCTGTGAAAACACACGGGCCGTCTGCAGGCATTGGGTCTTTAATTGCAGCAACTTCAATGGATTCAATATAGATCAACTCTTCAGTCTTATAATGTACTGGGTCAAGAACTCTGTAGGGTTTTCGAGCCCTTATTTCAATAGTTCCAAATCCGGCATCTGTGAGCATTTTTACATATTCCGCAATTGGAATGCTTCCGCTCAAACATAAGGCTCTTAGGCGTTCGTCTTCGCGTAAAGAATCGTTCATGGCTTGCTCACAAGTGGGGTCGCTCATCACCAATTTCCCATGAGGTTTTAAAACACGGTACATTTCAGAAATTGCTTTTTTAAGTTCTTCGACCTTAAAAATATTAAATAAACAATTTTGTGCTGCGACATCAATGCTATTGTATTCTACAGGTAAGTTGAGCGCATCTCCTTTTTTTAGACTTACAAATTCTTTATTAAACCAAGAGTTTTGTGCTTCGGCTTCTGCAAAATTTTTCTCGGAGGCGTCCAACATTTCATCCACCACATCCACACCAATCACGCCGTCTTTTTGACGACTGAAATATGCAAATTGCAACAATTCCATTCCGCCACCCACGCCGACATACAGTATTTTTGGGTTGTTGGTCAGGTCACGTGCATGCACCGTACTTCCACATCCATAATTCATTTCTTGCATGATTTTAGGAATTTTCAGACCAGGGAGTTCCCAAATAGGGTTGGTGGTACAGCAAAGTCCAATATCAGGACTGAGGGCTGCTTCTTTGTAAACGTCGTGGGTGGTATCTAGGTAGCTCATTATAGTGTTTTTATCAGTTCTTTAAACAGTGTGATCATATCGGGTTCGGCTTTTGCAGCCATTGCTATAATTTCTGAAATATCGACAGGTTTTAAATTTTCCGGGTCACATTCATCTGTCAAGACTGAGACGGCTGCCACTCTTAATTGAAGGTGATTTGCTACAATAATTTCGGGAACAGTACTCATGCCTACGGCATCCCCGCCCATGAGGTTTAGCATCTTATATTCTGCACGTGTTTCGAGTTGAGGTCCCACAACACTCACATAGACCCCTTTGTGCAATGTAATATTATTTTTAAGGGCAATAGATTCAAAGTGTGCGTTGAGCGTGACGTCATAAGGTGCACTCATATCTACAAAACGTTCCCCTAAATGTTCCACGCCTTTAAATGCTAATGGAGAGCTGCCTTGTAAATTGATATGATCCTCAATCAACATCAGTTCTCCTTTGTTGTAATCTAAATTTAGGGCTCCAGAAGCATTGGAAACCAAAAGCGTAGAAATGCCCAAGTCCTTCATAATGCGGACGGGATAGGTCACATCTTGCAGTGTGTAACCTTCGTATAGGTGAAAGCGTCCTTGCATGATGATTGCTTTTTTTCCTTCTAGAATCCCATAGATTAATTTTCCTTTATGAAATTCAACCGTTGCTGTTGGGAAGTTAGGAATGTGATTGTAACTCACTTCTTTAATAATTTCAACATGGTCTAAAAGCTGGCCTAGACCAGTGCCAAGTATAATTCCAATTTCAGGCGATTCAAAGCCTTTTTCTTTTAGATAATTCGAGGTGTCTTCAATAAGTTTCTTCATCATTCTTTTATTGTTTTTATCAGTTCTGGATGTGCTTTTAGATCTTCATATATGTCAATGTCGTTCAAGGCTTCCAAAAGTGTAACGTTTTGTGGTTCTAAGTCTTTTAAAGTGGTTTCTAAAACCGAATCAGTTCCCCATTGTTTATTTTTAAATATAGCGGGGTAGAGTTTTTTCATTCCTAACAAATAATAACCTCCATCGATTGAGGGCCCTATAACAACATCGTGATGTTCTAAAGCCTTTAGGGCATCTTCAATATGGGTGGGGTTCAAATCATACAAATCACTCCCCACAATCACCACGTTTTCATACGAGTTCTTAAAAGCCGTCTCAAAAGCATCTTCCATCCGCGCGCCTAAATCAGCTCCTTTTTGCAACTTTTTTTGATACACTGTCTCACACCATAAGTCGCTGTGCTGTACTTCTTCCGAGTAATATACGACTTTATCCCCAGAGATTGCATTTAAAACAGACTCGGTATGTTGGAGTAAAATAGTATATACTTTTAAGGCATTGCTATCTCCAATAGTTTTGGCAAGTCGTGTTTTGACTTTCCCTAACTCTGGATTTCTCACAAAAACAAGAATCAAATTTTCACTCATATACTTTAGTTCCTTTTAATAAGTAGCTCCCCCAAGATTTTGAATACGCATGTACTTTTGAAGTTTCTTGGGTGTTGTTGTAAACAGCCTTGCCTTTATTAACCCATTCAAAAATGCCTCCATACAAATTGTAAACTGCTGTATAGCCTTCTGCTATGAGTTGTTTGCCAATAATTTCAGAGCGTATGCCAAGCGAACAATACACCACAATCATTGTGTCTTTATCATTCGGAAGGTTGGTTGTTTTTGATAACTTTAATCCTTTAAATCCCAGATGAATAGCATGCTCTAAATGGCTAATTTGATATTCTTCTTCTTCACGCGCATCAAAAAGGAAGGGCTGTGTTGTGAGGTTAGAGAGATCATCGACATATATGTATGGTACAGAATGGTCATTGTATTTGTTTAGCACTTCTTGAATCGAGTCTTGACTCAATCCCTTGGCGCATATCAGACCTATTGCTATAAAAATTAGTTTCTTCATTTTGTTAAGCTACGGTTCCTTGGCAGCTACTTCCTGCACCAGCTGTACAGCCATAACAGTGTTGCGAAATACAAATAGAACGTTTATTAAGGGTCTCTTTATTAAAATCACTAATGTGTTGCACAGGGCTGTTAACTTTTAATTCCAACATTTGATTAAAATCACAGTCATAGAGCCATCCATCCCAACTCACTGAAAGTGTATTGGTACACATCACATTGTCCACAGCTGCAGGATTAAAAGCCTCCACTAAATTATACATATAGTCTTCGTAATTTTCAGAGGCTATTAGATAATCTAAAAAACGACTGATAGGAAGGTTGGTAATTGAAAATAGATGATGAAATTGAATGTCAAAATTAGTAAATAAAGCTTTTTTGAAATCCGCTTCTAAGGCTGTTTGGTCTCCCGGCAGAAAAGCTCCAGACGGGTTGTAAACTAAATCCAGTTTTAGGTCTGAACCTGGCATGCCATAGCCGACTGCGTTCAACATTTTTAAAGCTTTAATGGAGGCATCAAAAACACCGTCGCCTCGTTGTTTGTCTGTTTTTCCCTCCGTCCAGTGTGGCATTGACGATATGACATGTACCTTGTGTTTCTTAAAAAATTCTGGTAAATCGTTGTATTTTTTATTGGCGGTAATGATGGTCAGATTAGAACGTACAATGACGTCTTTGACCCCAACTTTGGTAGCTTCTTCTACAAACCATCTGAAATCAGGGTTCATTTCTGGGGCACCGCCCGTAAGATCTAGGGTATGTGCACCCGTCATACTGATCACATCCAAACACTGTTGCATGGTTTGGCGGGTCATGATTTCTTTCCGATCGGGACCGGCATCCACGTGGCAATGGGCACACACTTGGTTACACATATAGCCGACATTGATTTGTAAAATTTCTAATGTTTTAGGCAGTAATGGAAACTTGTTTATAGTTTTTAATTTTGAACGAAAGGTGGGGAGTTCCTTATTTTGAAAGATGCCATTCGATAAAATTTCTAATTGACGTTTGGCATTGGCAAGTTCATTTTCGCGTTTTTTTAGAGATTTCAATTGCATCGGTTACATGGATAATTTTTTATACTTATTCATCATTTGTACACTGTGAACGAGAGTAGCGCCACTTTCAATAGCTGCACCGGCATGGACTGCTTCCATCATTTCTTCTTTCGTGATGCCTCGTTTTAAGCCATCTTGCGTATAAGCGTCTATACAATACGGACATTTTACTACATGAGATACTGCTAGGGCAATGAGCGATTTCTCACGTGCGCTTAACGCCCCTTCCTCAAAGACGCTTCCATAATAGTCAAAGAATTTTTCCCCGAGTTCTTCACTCCATTCTGTGATGTTTCCAAATTTTCGTAAATCCGAGGGTTCATAATAGGTATTACTCATGTTTGTGTGTTTAAAACTGTTTTTATAATATTTTTTAAAACTAGTGAAAATTCTCCGAAATCCCTCAAATTCTCCGAAATCCATAGAAACTCAGTTCTGTACTCCATTTAAACACCTTTAGCGAACCATACAAAACTACAACAGTGCCTTGTGTTTTTGTTTGCGAATTTTTATTTCAAAATGCAAGTTAGTTAAATTATTTATATTTTTATCAGGTTAATATGAGGATTTTAATGATTTTTATCTAAAAAATTAAAGAATGTATATTTTTTGTTGTGGTTAAAAATTAGTGCATCAAGAGGTGTGTTTCTTAATATTGGTGTATAACCCTTAAATCTATTTATTATTAAAAAAATTACTTTATTATTAATTGCAATGATCAGCTATGTTGGTTATTCTCAAAGCACTATTGACTTTGAAACAGGAGGTGTAGGTGCTGCTTGGACTTGGACTGTAGATCAAAATGGCACTAACCCTGCACTCGAATTTGTTGCCAACCCAAACACAACAGGAAATACTTCTGCGATGACAGCTAAATTGACTGCACAAACAGCTGGACAAGCATGGGCCTTAACTTACTCTGACGGAATTGGTAGCTTTACCTTTGATGCAAATAACAGTCTTGTGAAAATGTGGGTAAGAAAAGATGTTGCTACTGATGTTGCTATTAAATTTGAAATCCCTGGTGGAATAAATAAAGAAGTCAAAGCATCAACTACCGTGACAAATGGAGATTGGGAAGAATTATCTTTCGATTTTAGTTCTGTCATTGGGAGTACTTACAGTCGAATTGTAATCATCCCTGATTTTTTAGTTCGAACTTCAGATCACATTGTTTATTTTGATCAAATCACATTCAATCCCGGGACTCCGGCGGCAACTCCTACAACAAATGCTCCAATACCACCAACGCGAGTAGCTACGGATGTCATTTCAATTTACAGTGATTCCTACACTAATATAAATGTAACAAATTTCAATCCAGGTTGGGGGCAATCAGGATCTGTTGATACCACCTTTGATCCAACGGGAAATGGAACTAACACAGTTCTTGCTTATACAAATTTTAATTATCAAGGAACGGAATTTAGCGTCCAAGATGCTTCTGGAATGGAAAACCTGCACGTCGATGTCTGGACTGATACTACAGGAGCAGTTCTTAAAGTATCTCCAATAAATGATAATGCAAATGGGGGTACTGGAGTTGGCGAATTACTTGTTAACGTACCCATAGTTAATGCTGGCTGGAGTTCTGTGGACATTACTAAAAGTTCTTTTACTGGAATGGTATGGGATAAATTGTATCAACTTAAATTCAGTGGCCAATCAGGAACAAACCCATCAAATGTTTATATTGATAACATCTACTTTTGGAAAGCAGCAACTGCTGACTTAGATGAGGCTTCTTTAAACTCCGTAAAAATGCACCCGAACCCAGCAAGTGGAATCGTGAAATTCTCAACGACATTAGGAGATGCTTTAAGTGTTTCTGTATTTGATTTATTAGAAAAGCAGGTCATCCCCGTTCAAACCATAAAATCAGAGCTAAATATTTCTGCACTAAACCCTGGAATGTATTTTGTGAATATGGTACAAGGAGCAAGCTCGGTTACTAAAAAATTACTTGTAAATTAAGTTGTAACTAACCAACCCAACTTTAATTTCAAAGAAGCTTCCAGCAATGGAGGCTTCTTTTTTTGTTCGTAATGTTTTTAGAATTCTCCACGTTGTATAGTTTTTCGGGCTTATCAATATGCTCATAGTGAATTGTATACCAACAATTTTCTGCTATTGTTGAGTTGTTTTAAATCATCCCCTTTTTTTTGATGTGATGAATTTAAATCATTTTAGCAATAAAATGTTTAATATATGTAACACAACATTAAACGTAATGAGCCATACAATTCCCATACACTTTCTTTTATTATTAGCACTTAACATAAATTTATGATTTTATAATTGCTAATATTTACAGGTGATATTTATGAATCCTTGCGTTTCAGGCTTGTAAAATTGACAGTGTATGTATTTTGTATTGCTATGTTTAAGAAATATACAGACATTTTACACTAAATTTGAATTCACAATATTAACTTAAAAAACATAACATGAAAAAAATTACATTATTAATGAGTCTACTGTTCATAACAGTGGGGTTTTCACAAGATAACATCCAAGATTTTGAAGCCGCTGAATCAGTTTTTGGACCTTTCGGAGGTGCGGCTGTTGAACTTGTTCCGGATCCTGTAGCTGGTGGTAATAGAGGGCAAGTTGCAATGCTTACATCATCTGCTGCTGGCGAAATTTGGCAAGGTACTAACGTTGCCTTACTCTCAAACTTAGATTTAACAACCGACATAACAATCACAATTGATGCTTATTCACTGTCTCCACTTACTTTTGCTCCTAAAGCACTAGGAGGAGTTGCTGGAGCTCCAAATTCTGTTTCATCAGCAACTCATACCGGTTCTGGATGGGAAACAATTACTGTATCATTTGATGAAAGTTTAGATAATACGGCTGCTGCTAATGGTGAATATTCATCGTTTGCTATTCATTATTTATGGGATACTACTGCTGCTGGTTTTTTAAGTCCAGCTGTTGATAGAGTAATTTATGTTGATAATATTGTTGGAGTTGCATCTACTAATGTTACTGCTGAACCAGTTACAACTGCAAATCCACCAATTTCAAGAGATGCAGGCGATGTTGTTTCTATATACAGTGATGCTTATACAGACGTTGCTTTAGGAGAAATAGATCCGAATTGGTCACCAGCTGTAGTTTCAACAATAGTAATAAATGGTGATAATTTTTGGAAATTAACTTCGTGTGACTTTTTTGCTGTGACACAATATAGTGGTATTGATTTATCTGAAATGGAAATGATGCACATTGATTACTGGACGCCAGACAATGCTGGCGCTCCAATTAATATCAAATTAGTAGATACTGAAAATACTATTGAAGAAGTTATTGTATTAGGCAACTCTGTTAGTGAAACTTGGACTAGTGTAGAAATTGATCTTTCAACTGTGAACATGGATATATCAAACATAACTCAAATTTTATATGACCCCACAAATGAAGGTCAAATTCACTACGTCGATAACTTTTATTTTTATAAAGCACCTACTGCAAGTGTTGACGATTTCGCAACAAATTCAGTAAAAATGTATCCTAACCCAGCTAAAGGATTTGTAAACTTTTCATCGGCTTCAAATGAAGTTTTAGTTGTTGCAGTTTATGATATGTTAGGGAAAGAAGTATTACGTGCAAACGCGGTACAGTCTCAACTTAATATTTCTAGCTTAAACCCTGGAATGTATTTTGTAAATATGACACAAGGAACTAATGTTTCTACTAAGAAATTATTAGTGAACTAAGGTTTTAACCAACCAATTTAATTTTTAAAAGACCTCCATTTGGAGGTCTTTTTTTATACGCTGTTCTCAAAGTCGCTTTGCCAGTCCAACGATCAAAGTGAGATGGCAGATGTCCCGATCTCATAACTGAAACTCAAAAATTAAACAATTTGCCATCCCCTAAATACTACTCAAAAAGACACAAAGAATTGAAATAAATCTTTTTGTCCATTATTTTTCTTAAATTTGAAATAACCAATTTAACTTTTAATGAAAACATTTTTATCTATTTTTTTTACTGGCACTCTTATAACCTTTGGTCAATCTTTGGTGGTCTCTGAAGGCAGTTCTATTAGTATTAACTCTAACAGTTCAGTGTCCGTTGATGGTTTGGCATTGGCACCCAGTCAAGCCTACACTATTTCTGGACCAACTTTGTTGACACGTTCTAGTGAGCCCATAGTTGTGGGCAACAACACATGAGTATATAGGGAAAAGTTCCTATGATTATGCCAAACAAATTTTAGAATATTACGAATTACAAGATCTCAAGAGTCAACCCAAACCACGTTTAAAAATTGTAGACTCAAAATTAAGCAGCTAGCTAATTTCGTATTGGATTTTTTTACTTTCCAACAATTATAATTTTACAGATAGTACGTAAGAATAACCTTACTCGTTGTTAAAATCTTTTGAGCAATTGTTAAAAAATTTACTTTCGCTATTATCAGAAATAGCTTAAACTTATCAGTGTCACTTTAACTAAAGGGTCATAATTAAATAACAAAAAAAATTAATTCAAATGACAGAAAAGAAAGACCAAACTAATCAATTTACTTATTTAACTCAAGAGCAAGTATCTGAATTACTTAGCGTACACCCAACAACTTTAATAAATTGGCACAAAAGCGGGCTTTTACCAAAGTACCAACTAGGCAGGCGTGTATATTACAAACCCAATGACATTGAAAATGCAATGACAAAATTGAAGTAATTATTAGTTGTAATCACACAGTTACTCCATTTTCAAAACTAATTGGGGTGTCTTTATAATGCTACCCTGAACCTAAATCACCCATACTAAACGAGCTTATATGATTTCCCAATTGTCCCCATAAGATTGATATACTTGCATACGATTATTTACAGAAACTATAAGACCTTTAAATGAAGATTACTTTAAGATACTTTGGGAGCGTTTTAAGAGAGTTTCTAAACTGCTTGAACAAGGACAAACATTGTACTCATTTAGACACACAGGAGCTATAGAAATCTTTAAACGTACAGGTTCTATAACAAAGCTACAGAAAGCTATGGGTCATTCATCTATAAATGTTAGTTTAACCTACTTAAGAGGTTTAGAAATAG
>TARA_B110000027_G_scaffold2310_2_pt1 | contig 13996 bp, 10 predicted proteins | sample TARA_B110000027 | Tara Oceans TARA_B110000027 (sample SAMEA4397101) | marine metagenome | biome: Polar Biome; feature: [SRF] surface water layer (ENVO:00010504); material: water (ENVO:00002006), including particulate matter (ENVO:01000060) such as... | depth 5 m
AGGGGAAGCCCTGCGCCTTAGTATTGATTTGCGAGTGCAGTACGCTGCTTATCGAGCGCTTAAAGCTTCAGTGCAAAAGCATCAGGCCAAGTCAGGCTCGGTTGTGGTGTTGGATATTGAGACTGGCGAAGTATTGGCTATGGCAAACCAGCCATCCTTTAATCCTAATGACCGCTCTAACATCCGTTCAGACGTTATGCGCAATCGTGCCATGACCGACCGCATGGAGCCGGGTTCCACGGTCAAGCCATTCACTTTACTGGCCGCTCTTGAAAGCGGAAAGTTTAAACCCGAAAGCAAAATTAACACCAGTCCTGGTTATTTTAAGGTTCGTAACAAGACATATGTTGATCCTAAAGACTACGGTGTGCTTGATCTGGCTGGGATTCTGACAAAATCGAGTCAGGTGGGTACTACTAAAATAGCCCTGGCCTTAGATCCAAATGAAACTCGCGAACTGTTCGCTAGAGTTGGTTTTGGTGAGCCCATCGGCAGCGGGTTCCCTGGTGAAATTGCTGGTGATCTACCTTCTCATGTCAAATGGCCTCTGGTTGAGCAGGCTGCATTTTCCTTTGGTATGGCGTTAACCGTTTCTTCGGTACAGATGGCAAGAGCCTATTGCATATTGGCCAATAATGGGTTGCGCAAAGAAGTTTCATTGCTGGCTATTGATGAGCCGCCAGAGACTACTAGGGTAGTGGCTGCAGATATAGTTAAAGATGTACGCCAGATGTTGCAGGCAGCAGCAGGGGCCTCCGGAACAGGCAAACGCGCCATGATTGATGGTTATTCTGTCGGCGGCAAGACTGGAACCATGCATAAAGTTAAGGCTGGCGGCGGCTTTGACGATAATCGATATCGATCCGTATTTGCTGGCTTTTCACCTGTTGATAATCCGCGCTTAGTGACTATTGTGGTCATTGATGAGCCCCAAAATGGCACCTACTTTGGTGGCCTAGTGGCAGCACCGGTGTTTTCGGAAGTAACCGGCAATGCTTTGCGCCTGCTTCAGGTGACTCCAGATCAGTTAGATGTGAACCGCACCGTAGCTAGTTTGAGACAGCGGCAGAAAAAGCGAGGGGACTCATGATGAGCCTATCGCAACAGTGGGCCATGACATTGACTCAGCTTATTGCTGATTTTGTCGATTCTGGGCCCTACCCAGAGGTTGCTATTAAAGGTCTTGCGCTGGACAGCCGACAGGTGCAGGCCGGAGATTTATTTATTGCGGTTAAAGGTACGGCTACCGATGGCGTCGCTTTTATTCCCCAGGCGATTGAGCGCGGGGCCGTGGCTGTGTTGATTGAAAAAGATCAGCTGGTGGGTCCCTTAGTCGATGGTGCTTTTGATGGTTCCGCTGAGGGCTCCTTTCATAGCGCTGAGGGCTCTTCCCATAGCGCTGAAGGCTCGTCCTATACCTCTGGAAGTTCTGGTGAAAAAGTGCCGGTGATCGGTATCGAAAATCTAAGCGAGTATGTTTCGGATATCGCGGGAGTCTTTTATGGAGATCCTTCGTCCAAAATGACTGTGACTGCCATTACAGGTACCAACGGCAAGACCACCTGCACTAGATTGTTTGCTGAGTTGGTAGAGTATTTGACCCAAAACCATTCTAAAGGCGCGGGCAGTTCGGCCTTTGTAGGAACCCTCGGCTACGGCATGGTTAGGCACGCTGGCTTTCAGGCTCTCCATGACAGCGCCCGCAAATCGCCACAACAGGATAGCTTGTCTGTCGCTAACACTGGCACTGAAGCCGGAACTGAAACGATCACTGATACTGGGCTTACCACACCAGATGCAGTGGCCATGCAGCGAATTCTTGCCGAACTTAACAGCAAAGGCGCGGCCAATGTCGCTCTAGAGGTTTCATCCCATAGTTTGGTGCAGCGTCGCGTTGCAGGCCTAAAGGTCGATACCGCTGTCTTTACCAATTTGAGTCGCGATCACCTGGACTATCACGGTGATATCAATGCCTACGGCGCGGCTAAATCTAGGTTGTTTGCTATGCCGGGTTTGCAGCATGCGGTAATTAATCTAGATGACAATGTGGGTCGAGTGATCCTAGCTAATTTAAATCCCGATGTTCAGGCGATTAGTTTTAGCTTAGAAGATAGCGCCGCCGATGTGCACTGCTCCACGATTGGGCTATCTCCGGAAGGCCTGCGGGCTTCTGTGGTAACACCTTGGGGGCAGGGTGAAATTAGCTCGGCATTATTAGGCAAATTCAATCTCGCTAACTTACTGGCCGTGATTGGCGCCGCTGCTGTGCAGGGCTATGCCCTAACGGACATTCTCGCTGCGATCCCAAGCCTACGAGCTGTCCCCGGCCGCATGGAATTAGTCGATGCCAACGCTGAGCCGGCCATTGTAGTGGACTATGCCCATACCCCCGACGCCCTCGAAAAAGCATTGCAGGCACTGCGAGTTCATTGTCGCGGCAACCTTTGGGCAGTGTTTGGTTGCGGCGGTGATCGAGATATTGGCAAGCGTGCCGAGATGGGTGAGATTGCCCAGCGGTTTGCCGATCAGGTGGTTGTAACCAGCGACAATCCACGCACCGAATCACCACAACAAATTATTGACCATATTCTTCAGGGTATCAGCCGCGAGGTAATCGTCGAGTCAGATCGGCGCGCGGCTATTCGTCAGGCAATTCTCAAGGCGGATAAAAACGATGTGGTATTGATAGCAGGGAAAGGCCACGAAGATTACCAAATATTAGGCGCGCAACGCCTGCCCTTTAGCGATCAGGCCGAAGCTCGATTGGCACTGCGCGAACGTGAGCAAGTTGCGCTCCAAGGTGGTGGCCAATGATGCAACAGATGCGTCTTACCGATGCCGCTGTGCGTTTTGGCGGCACTTTGTTAAACCCTGACTGCCATTTTGATGCGGTTTCTATTAATAGCCGCTCTGTTAATGAAGGGGATTTATTTGTCGCGCTGGTTGGTGATCGCTTTGATGCTCATCAGTTTTTACCAGAAGCTGCCAAGATGGCCAGCGGTCTGGTTGTCTCTAAGGCTGATAAGACATTGCCGTTACCCCAGTGGCTGGTTGAAGATACCACCGTTGCTTTGGGTCAGATTGCCATGTTGCGCCGCGAGACATTTGCTGGGCCGGTTATTGCCATTACCGGTAGCACCGGCAAAACCTCGGTGAAAGAATTAACCGCATCGATCCTAAGTCACTGTGGCTCGGTACATGCGACTGCAGGCAATCTCAATAATCATATTGGCGTGCCCCTAACCCTGTTGTCGATGGACAGTGACGCAGAGTTTGCTGTGGTTGAAATGGGTGCTAGTGCTGGTGGTGAAATTGGCTACCTTTGTTCGATTGCCAGCCCCGACATTGCCCTGATTAACAATGTTCAGTCCTCTCATATTGAAGGCTTCGGTAGTGTTGAAGCTGTAGCAGCTGCCAAAGGCGAAATCTATGGCGGCCTAAAGGCCGCTGGTATTGCGATTCTCAATCTGGATCAGCCTTGGTGTGACGGCTGGCGTGACCTGATCGACGACAAGCCATGCCTGACATTTTCAGCCAGTAATAATGCCGCAGATATCTGTGCTACGGACATCACCGTCATGGATAACGGCTGCTGTCGTTTTTTGCTGAGGGTCAATCTGATGTCAGAGCACCCAGCCCTAGAAAAAGAAATTCAACTGTCAATTCCTGGCATCCATGCAGTGAGTAATGCCCTTGCGGCGGCTGCCTGCGCCCTAGCAGCGGGTGCCGATCTAGCTCAGATTGCTGCAGGCCTGTCCTCTGTGGCACCTATTGCGGGTCGCCTTGAGTTAAAGCCGTTAGCCAACGACAACTGCATTATCGATGACAGCTATAACGCCAGCCCAAGTTCGTTTGAGGCGGCCATTGATGTTTTGGCTAATCGTTCGGGCCGCAAGATTTTGGTGATGGGCGATATGGGCGAATTGGGTGATGACGCCGTCAATTTACATTGGCAGGTCGGTCACTATGCTCAGCAAGCTGGCATAGATGCTCTGTATGCAGTGGGTGAATTAAGTGCCCATGCCTGTGAAGCTTTTGCAGGCAAGCATGTTGAAAATAAAATTTTACTAGCAGCGTTACTAGAGCAAGAGCTGGACGCTGCTAATTTAGATAACAGCCCAATTACCTTTTTGGTAAAGGGGTCGAGAAGCGCTGGTATGGAAACGCTTGTCGAGCATATAACCACTAGAGAGGAAGTGTAATGTTACTGTGGCTTGCAGACTATTTGAGTCAATTTTATACGCCTTTTTCAGTGGTGCAGTACCTGACCCTACGCGGCATTTTCGCTGTCCTCACCGCCCTGGCCATCTGTTTGATTGCCGGCCCCATCGTTATTCGTCAGCTCAACCATTTACAAATGGGTCAGGCGATACGCAGCGACGGCCCTAAGAGTCACCTGAGTAAAGCAGGCACCCCAACCATGGGTGGGGCTTTAATACTGCTAGCGATATTTGCTTCTACCTTGCTCTGGGGTGACCTGAGTAACCGCTATGTCTGGATCGTCATGGGCGTTACCTTCACCTTTGGTCTTGTGGGCTGGGTTGATGACTACCGCAAGGTAGTCGAAAAGAACCCAAGAGGACTGCCGGGACGCTGGAAATATTTTTGGCAATCCGTGTTTGGCTTGGCTGCGGCTTTCATTCTCTATTACACGGCCCAAAGCCCTGCGGAGCTTGAGCTTATTGTGCCGTTCTTTAAGAACTTCGCGCTGCACATGGGCCCGTTCTACATAGTATTTACCTATTTTGTGATTGTCGGTACCAGCAATGCGGTGAACCTCACCGATGGTCTTGATGGCTTGGCTATTTTACCCACGGTTCTGGTTAGTGGTGCTCTGGGCATTATTGCCTATCTCACCGGTAACTATCAGTTTGCGACATATCTACATATTCCCTACATCAGTGGTGCTGGTGAGTTGTTGATTTTTACCGCCGCTCTTAGTGGTGCCGGTCTCGGGTTTCTATGGTTTAACACCTATCCCGCCATGGTCTTTATGGGTGATGTGGGTGCCCTGGCGCTAGGTGCGGCGCTGGGTGTTGTTGCAGTAATAGTGCGGCAGGAAATAGTACTACTGATTATGGGTGGTGTATTTGTGGTGGAGACTCTGTCGGTCATTATTCAGGTGGCCTCATTTAAGCTCACGGGCGAGCGTATTTTCCGTATGGCGCCCCTGCATCATCATTATGAATTGAAAGGTTGGCCAGAGCCTCGTGTGATCGTTAGGTTTTGGATTATTACCGTCATGCTAGTGCTGTTTGGCCTAGCGACATTAAAGCTGCGTTAGGGCTTTTATAAAGACTAAATAGAACTTTAGTGCAGAAATTTTAGTACAGAATTTAGGATTATTTTAAAACAATGTTGAGTGCGTCAATGACCAATGTAATCGCGACAAATCGCAAGACGGCTATCCTAGGCATGGGTGCCACGGGTCTGTCTGCGGCGCGTTTTCTGTCGTCAATTGGTGACTCATTTGTTTTTGCTGACAGTCGCAGCCAGCCGCCAAGATTGCAAGAAGTAAGGGATCACTATCCGGATGCAACAGTTGTACTCGGTGCTTTTGATGCTGATCTACTACTTAATATGGATCGCGCTGTAGTCAGCCCCGGCATCTCCCTAGACGAGCCTGCCCTGGTAGCAGCCCGCGAGAGCGGTGTGGAATTAATCGGTGACCTAGAGTTGTTTTTAGAACATGCCAACGCGCCAGTCATTGGCATCACAGGTTCCAATGGCAAAAGCACAGTGACAACTCTGCTGGGCGAGATGGCCCAGGCCTGTGGTCTGAGTGTTGGTATTGGTGGCAACTTGGGTACGCCGATGCTGAACCTGCTAGACGATAAGCATGAGCTGTATGTTCTTGAGTTGTCGAGCTTCCAGCTAGAGCTATTAAACGATAGTCGCGGTGCCGTAGTTGCACTGCTCAATATCTCCCCAGATCATATGGATCGCTATCAGGGCTTGCAGCAATACCATGCCGCTAAGCATCGTATTTTTCGCGGTGCCAGTGCCGTGGTGATCAACCGTCAAGACCAGTTAACCAAGCCATTACTCGCGACCAGCATCAGTCTTTCAACTTTTGGCCTCAATCAGCCAGACCTAGGTGATTTTGGTATTTTAGAGGGGCTAGAAGAGGGCGATTTGGCTCATGGCTTTTTAGCTCAGGGGATAGAGCGCTTGATGCCAGTGGCAGATGTAGCCCTAAAAGGCACCCATAATATTGCCAATGCTCTGGCTGCTTTAGCTCTGGGCTCCAAGGCCGGGCTGTCTATGCCCACCATGCTCGAGACATTAAAGACCTATAAAGGCTTGCCTCATCGTTGCGAAAATATTGCAGAGATCGACGGCGTTCTTTATATCGACGACTCTAAGGGCACCAATGTTGGTGCGACACAGGCTGCCCTGCAGGGCTTTGGTCGCGTTGGTAGCAAAAACCTTATTTTGATCGCCGGCGGCCAGGGTAAAGAGCAAAATTTTGCTGACTTGCAGCCCGCCGCTAAAAGATTTGTAAAGCAGGCGCTGCTATTTGGTGAGGACGCAGCGCAGCTTAATGTTGCATTGCAGGATGCCTGCGCTACTCAACAGGTCGAGTCACTGCAGCAAGCGGTTGATCTGGCTTATAAGATGGCCGTCTCTGGGGACATTGTGTTGCTGTCTCCTGCCTGCGCTAGTTTCGATATGTTTAGCGGTTTTGAAGAGCGCGGTCGTTGTTTTCAGCAGGCCGTCGCCGAGCTTCAAAAGCGAGGGGGGCAGCCATGCAGCTAACGCTTCCTTTAAGTACTTTAGGTGTTTTTGGTTTATCCGAGTCACGCTGGCACGTGGATACGCGGCTGCTATTGCCCGTATTGGCACTGCTATCAATCGGGCTAATTATGGTGGCCTCTGCCTCTTTAAGTTTTGCTGAGCATAGGCTTGGCGATCAATTTTTCTTTATTAAACGCCATATGGCTTATCTATTAGTCAGTGCTGGCGCCATGGCTGTGGGCTTCTTTGTCTCTCCCAAAATATGGGCTGATTACGGTCATCTCTGGATGTTGCTGGCAGTGCTGCTGCTGATTATTGTGCTCATTCCCGGAATAGGTCGCGAGGTTAATGGCAGCCGTCGATGGTTGGCGTTTGCTGGGTTTACCCTGCAGGTTTCCGAGCTAGTAAAGGTGGCCACTGTGGTATTTTTGGCTGCCCACCTTGCCAAGCACCGCAATACCCTAAGTGATGACTGGCCCGAGTTTTTGCGGTTGATTGTGGTCATTACGGTATTGGCTTTTTTACTGCTAATGGAGCCAGATTTTGGCTCTGCGGTGACACTGTCTTGTACCTTTATGGCGCTGCTATTTTTAGGCGGTTCACATATTCGCCAATTTAGCTTGGTGTTTGCGATTGGCGGCGGAGCGATTTGGGCGCTGGCCTATGCGGCCCCTTATCGGCTAGCCCGCCTTGCAACCTTTATGGACCCCTGGGCCGACCCTTTCGATTCAGGCTATCAGCTGGTTCAGTCTTTGATCGCATTTGGTCGTGGTGAATGGTTCGGCGTTGGTCTCGGTCAGTCCGTGCAAAAAATGCTCTATTTACCAGAAGCTCATACAGATTTCGTGTTTGCTATTTTTGCTGAAGAATTTGGTTTTGTCGGTGTCGTCGTCCTGCTTGCTCTTTACACAGTCATGATCATTAGAATCTTGCAGTTGGGTAAGCTGGCCATAGGCCGCCAAGACTGGTATGCGGCTTTTGTATTAATTGGTTTTGGCCTGCTATTAAGCGGCCAGACCTTTATTAACCTAGGTGTTAATGCAGGCCTATTGCCTACCAAAGGACTCACTCTGCCTTTTGTTAGCTATGGTGGCAGTAGCCTATTAGTGTGCTGCGCCATGATTGGCATGATGATGCGTTTTTCCCATGATTTTCAGTCTCCTAGGGCTGCTGCCAGGAGGACTCGCAATGTCAATTAACCAGCCCTCAAATGGCGATTGCCGCGTGATGATTATGGCCGGTGGTACTGGCGGGCATGTGTTTCCTGCCCTAGCAGTGGCAGAGCGACTGCGCAGCAAAAATGTAAAAATTTCATGGTTGGGGACCGCTCGGGGAATCGAGTCTGAGTTAGTGCCCGCCAATGGAATTGAATTGCATCACCTGAGCATCGAAGGTATTCGTGGTCGCGGTTTTGCTGCCCTACTTAAAGCACCCGTACTATTACTGCGGTCTCTTGTTCAGGCCCTAAAAGTGTTGTCTGACTTTAAGCCCTCTGTAGTGTTGGGTATGGGTGGTTTTGCCTCGGGTCCAGGTGCTGTAGCCGCTAGGTTAAAAGGCATCCCTGTGGTGATTCACGAACAAAATTCTGTCGCGGGAACTACCAATCGTCTCTCGGCAAAAATAGCCACAAGGGTCATGCAGGGTTTCCCAGATACCTTGGCCAATGGCGAATGGTGCGGTAACCCGGTACGAGCAGAAATAGTTAGCTTGGCACCTCCTCAGGAGCGTTTTGCTAAGCGCACCGGCAGGCCGCGCCTGCTCGTTTTAGGGGGCAGCCGCGGTGCTCTGGCAATCAATAAATTGCTACCCCAGGCATTAAACCAAATTAATGACAAATATTGCCCAGAAGTACTGCACCAAACAGGCACGGCTCATTGGCAGACTACGACAGGTAATTACCAAGATCAGGGGCTTGTGACTCAGGAGACTCTTGATAAGAGCGGCCACGATACTAGTATTACCGTTGTCCCCTTTATTGATGACATGGCCGCAGCCTATGGCTGGGCAGATTTTGTTATCTGCCGTGCCGGCGCTCTTACTGTGGCAGAGCTAACCTCCGCTGGGTTGGGTGCTGTACTTATCCCGTTCCCCCACGCCATCGACGACCACCAGACTGTTAATGGTGAATGGTTAGTCAATCAGGGTGCGGCTAAATTATTCCAGCAATCCGACCTAAGTGCCGAACTGTTAGCAGAGCAAATTAGCTTGTTGTGTAGCACACCAAAACTGCGTCTCGACATGGCCATGCGCGCCCGAGAGTTAGCCAAAAATGAGGCTGCTCAAGCCGTAGCAGATGTCTGTTTGGAGGTGGCCCATGGTCGATAGTACAAAGTTCCAAGCACCGGAAATGCGCCGCATACGCCGTATACATTTTGTTGGTATTGGCGGCAGCGGTATGTCGGGCATTGCTGAGGTTTTACTTAATCAGGGCTACGAAATTAGTGGTTCTGATATAGGCGTTAACCCCAGCGTTCGACGCCTTACCGAAGCCGGTGCCGAGGTGTTTATTGGCCACAGTGAAAGTAATATTCAGGGTGCCGATGTGGTGGTTCAGTCTTCTGCGGTAACTATTGAAAACCCAGAGATTGCCAGTGCCCGTGAGCGCGGTATTCCCGTGGTACAGCGCGCCGAAATGCTCGCTGAATTAATGCGCTATCGCCATGGTATTGCCATTGCCGGTACTCACGGCAAGACTACAACCACCAGTCTTATTACCGCTATTCTTGCTGAAGACGGCCTAGACCCAACCTTTGTCGTGGGCGGCCGTGTTAACAGCGTAGGCACCAATGCAAAACTCGGCGGCAGTCGCTACCTAGTTGCTGAGGCCGATGAAAGTGATGCTTCGTTCTTGCACCTTCAGCCCATGGTATCCGTGGTAACCAATATCGAAGCCGACCATATGGAAACCTATGGTTTTGACTTTGAGGTGATGAAGAAAACCTATATTGAGTTTTTGCACAATCTGCCGTTCTACGGTTTGGCGGTAATGTGCATAGACGATGACGTGATTCGTGAATTACTGGTGGACGTTGCCAGACCGCTACTGACCTATGGTTTTAGTGAAGATGCCGGCTACAAGCTGCGAGACCTAACTGCCGATAAACGCCAGTCGAGCTTTGTTATCGATCGACCCGATGGCAAGCCGTCATTGTCGATCACATTAAATATTCCCGGTCGGCATAATGCGCTTAATGCAGCGGCAGCCATTGCCGTGGCTACCGATGAAGGAATCTCTGACAAGGCCATTGTGGCGGGTCTGGAAAAATTCTCTGGTGTGGGCCGGCGTTTTGAAATTGTTGGTGAATATCCTGTTGCTAATGACCCAGCTCCCGACGAAGGTGACGGAACCGCTATGTTGGTCGATGACTATGGTCATCACCCCACCGAGGTTAAAGCAACTATTCAAGCGGTCCGTGATGGTTGGCCAGACAAACGTTTAGTCATGGTATTCCAGCCCCATAGATACAGCAGAACCCGTGACCTCTACGAAGATTTCGTCAACGTATTGTCCCAGGTCGATGTTCTGCTAGTGCTCGACGTTTACCCTGCAGGTGAAGAGGCAATTGCGGGTGCGGGCAGCAAGAATATTTGCGGCAGTATTCGCCAGCGTGGGGGCATTGACCCTATTTATGTTGAGCGCATTGAAGACGTTCCAAATTTACTTGCCGGCCTTGTCCGCGGCAACGATCTGGTGATGACTCAGGGCGCAGGTAGTGTGAGCAAGTTGGTGGCTATGCTGGCAGACAGCAAGTTACTGCCCATTGCGGAGGACGTGAAATGACTCAGTCCTTAGCATCGCCAATATCAAAAGCGTCTTCTATAGCAAAACTTGGCCGCGTCGGGTTGCTCTATGGTGGCACTTCATCCGAACGGGAAGTGTCGCTAATGAGCGGCGAAGCAGTCCATAAAGCATTACTTGGCTTGGGTGTAGATGTGGTGGCTATTGATGTCACAGACGACTTGTTACAAATATTACCAAGCCAAAATTTAGATCGTGTATTCATCGCGCTTCATGGGCCCGGTGGCGAAGATGGCACCTTGCAGGGTGCTCTTGAGTATCTCGGTATGCCTTACACCGGCAGCGGTGTACTGGCTTCTGCACTGGCTATGGACAAGCTGCGCTGCAAACAAATGTGGCAGGGTATGGGCTTGCCTACAGCCGACTTCGCCGTATTGCACGAACAGTCTGACTGGTCCGAGATTATGCAGCGCCTTGGCGGCAAAGCCATGGTTAAGCCAGCTTGTGAAGGCTCTAGCATTGGTATGAGCCGCGCCGAAACTCCGCAACAGCTGCAGCAGGCTTGGGCCGAAGCAGCGCGCTTCGCGGCAACCGTGATTGCCGAGCCATTGATGGAGGGTGAGGAATACACAGTCGCTATTTTAGGTGATCAAGCGCTGCCCTCTATCCGCATCAAATCCAGTGATGTTTTTTATGACTATCAGGCCAAGTACTTTAGCGATGAGACCCAGTATTTTTGCCCTGCTGGCCTGTCAGATGAACGCGAAGCCGAGCTTCGAGAGCTTTCTATGCAGGCGTTCAAATCAGTGGGTTGCGCTGGCTGGGGTCGGGTAGATGTGATGGTTGATGATCAGGGTAGGTTCCAGCTATTAGAGGTTAATACAGTACCCGGCATGACCAGCCACAGCCTTGTGCCGATGGCGGCTAAGGCCATTGGTCTTGATTTTGAAGCCCTGGTGCAGGCCATTCTAGAGGGGTCGCTCTAATGGCTACGCAGAATCGTCGCGTCGACAATCGGTTACAGAAAACCAAAAGCCGTTTAAATAAAAGTGATAACCGCCAGCAAAGTGGGCAAAAGAAAGGTGCAAATCGCCAATACAAAGCGGAAACCGGGCGTTTTGATCGACTGTTGGAAAAGCTCTCCCGCCTGATGATGTTGGGCTTGTTTGTGATGGTAATAGCTGGCGGTAAATGGGTCTTTGATCAGCTCGATAAGCCATTGACTGAGGTCTTGGTCGGGGGCGATTTCAACTACATGGAAGAGCAGGAACTGGCGAGATTAGTCAATCGAGAAATCGATGGCGGCTTTCTTAGCGTTGACCTTAACCGCCTCCGTGGGGTGTTGCAAAACCACCCCTGGGTGGATCAGGTGAGTATTCGCCGTCAATGGCCTTCGACACTCAATGTTGAAGTGATTGAAGAGGTGCCCATTGCACGCTGGGGTGAACAGGGGTTCTTGAACCGTCTTGGTGACGAGCTAAATATCACTGACAACAGCACCCTAGAAAGCCTACCTGTGCTGCGCGCCGATTACGGCACCTCAGAAGAGATGATGCAGCACTACCAGTTACTGGCAGAATTATTGTTGCCCACAGGATTAAAGCTCATCGAGATGCAGCGTGATCATATGGGTGCTTGGCGAGTCGAGACAGACGAAGGCATTGAGTTAGTGCTGGGGCGTGACAAGATTGGCGAAAAAATTAAGCGTCTGGCTCTGGTCTGGCAATCGGGATTAAACAAACAATTAAAACAAATTAAAACGATAGATCTGCGTTATCCCAATGGATTAGCCGTGGCTTGGAAAGACGGTAAATTGGCTGGCGCGCATTGGAACATTAAGCAAAACGCAGTTTCGACTGTGCAGGGATAAAAGCGAACTGCTGAGGAAAAATTATGGCTAATACAAATGAAGAAAACATGATCGTCGCGTTAGATATTGGAACATCTAAAGTGGTGGCCATTGTCGGCGCGATTGGCGCCAACGGAGACCTTGAGATTGTCGGCACCGGCATGCACAAATCATCCGGCTTAAAGAAGGGCGTGGTAGTCAATATTGAAGCCACGGTGAACTCTATACAGCGGGCGATTGAAGAAGCGGAGCTAATGGCCGGTTGCTCAATCCACTCGGTTTATGCGGGCATAGCAGGCAGCCATATTCGCAGCCTTAACTCTCACGGGATTGTGGCTATTCGCGACCGTGAAGTGCAGCCCCTGGATGTTGAGCGAGTAATAGATGCTGCCAGAGCCGTAGCGATTCCTGCTGATCAGGAAATCCTGCATGTGCTACCTCAGGAATACATTATCGACGAGCAGGAAGGTGTTCACGAGCCTATCGGTATGTCGGGAGTTCGCTTAGAAGCCAAGGTTCATTTAGTTACCTGTGCCGCCAATGCCGCACAGAATATTAAAAAATGTATCCGCCGCTGTGGCCTAGACGTTGATGAGATTGCTCTCGAGCAGCTCGCTTCTAGCCATGCGGTGTTAACGGAAGATGAGAAGCAACTAGGCGTGGCGTTGGTCGATATCGGCGGCGGTACCACAGACATTGCCATCTTTACTGAAGGCGCTATTCGCCATACAGGTGTAATTCCAATTGCTGGTGATCAGGTCACCAATGATATTGCCATGGCGTTGCGCACACCTACTGCTCACGCAGAAGACCTTAAGATTAAATATGCCTGCGCACTGGCCAAGCTGGCTCGTCCAGAAGAGACCGTCAAGGTGCCCAGTGTAGGTGATCGCGAAGCGCGGGATATGTCGCGGCAGCTACTAGCAGAAGTGGTTGAGCCTAGATATGACGAGCTATTTACGTTGGTTCAGGCAGAGCTTCGCCGCAGCGGATATGAAGAATTAATAGCGGCTGGTGTAGTACTCACCGGCGGTACATCAAAAATGGAAGGTGTCACCGAATTGGCAGAGGAAATATTCCACATGCCAGTCAGAATTGGTGCGCCGGTCAATGTAAAAGGACTGTCGGATATTGTTAACAATCCCATTTATTCAACGGGAGTTGGGCTGCTGCACTTTGGCGTTCAGCAACAGCGTAAAGATGGTTTTATGGATCGTAGTAATCGGAAGAAGCAGACCAATTCCACTCTGGAAAAGATTAAAAGCTGGTTTCAGGGCGGAGTTTAGGTGTCACGGATGACTGTGACAGTGATTTTTAATTGTGAGGCGCAAATAAGGGGCAACCTATGTTCGAATTAGTAGACAGCATTCCAAAGAATGCAGAAATCAAAGTAGTTGGTGTTGGTGGCGGTGGCGGTAACGCAGTTCGCCATATGATGGAGAGTAGTATCGATGGAGTGCACTTTATTTGTGCCAACACCGATGCTCAATCTCTAAATGATCTGGGAGATGCCACCATCTTGCAGCTCGGCGGCACATTGACAAAGGGTCTAGGCGCTGGCGCCAACCCGGACGTCGGTCGCCAGGCAGCCTTAGAGGACAAAGAGCGTATTGCTCAGGTACTCGAAGGTGCAGATATGGTGTTTATCACCGCCGGTATGGGTGGCGGTA
>TARA_B110000027_G_scaffold63680_2_pt1 | contig 13964 bp, 8 predicted proteins | sample TARA_B110000027 | Tara Oceans TARA_B110000027 (sample SAMEA4397101) | marine metagenome | biome: Polar Biome; feature: [SRF] surface water layer (ENVO:00010504); material: water (ENVO:00002006), including particulate matter (ENVO:01000060) such as... | depth 5 m
CCAAAAGGAGTTGTGAGTATTGTCAATGCATAATATTTACTATAAACTATTTACAATAAGGGGCTTGAATATTCAAGCCTCTTTTTTTTTGTATATTTGTGAAAAGGTTTTAAATGGCATCTATTATAAATACAGTAAGAGCAACTGTTCTTTCTATTGCAAACAAAAATAATTACGGATATATAACTCCTAGTGATTTTAATCTTTACGCAAAACAAGCTCAATTAGATATATTTGAAGATTATTTTTATCAATATAATTCTTGGATTGTAAAACAAAACGCAAGAGTTTCAGGAAGCGAGTATGCTGATGTTATAAAAAGTCTTGTAGAGGTTATTGATAGTTTTTCAGTTACATCGCCTATTGTTTTTAACTCTGGTTTATATCCTTTACCTGACGATTATTATTTAGTAAATAAAATATTTCAAGGAAATACAGAGGTAGAAAGAGTTAGTCAAAGTAAAATACTTTTATTAAACAGTTCTCATTTAACAGCACCATCTACAATGTTTCCTGCATACACTGCGGAAGCTGATAAAATTACTATATATCCTGTTTTAACAGGAACTGTAAACTGTCAATACATTAGATACCCTAAAGACCCTAAATGGACGTATATAAATTTAACACAAGGAGAGCCTTTATTTGATGAGTCCCCTGCTGATTATCAAGACTTTGAGTTACCATTATCTGACCAAGTTAATTTAATTAACAAAATTCTTCAGTATGCAGGAATGTCAATAAGAGAAATACCTTTGGTGCAATTTGCTCAAGGAGAAGAACAAGTAGAAAATACACAACAAGGATAAAACATGGCATATTTAACACAATATCAGTATTACGAAAATGAAGGAAATAATCCTGAAAATGATAATTGGGGTTCGTATCAATATGTATCATTAAAAGAAATTGTAACTAATTTCATGTTGATGTACGTTGGAAATGATAAGTTAATAAACAACGTAGAGAGGTATAACATTTTATTTCATGCTAAAAGAGCAATACAAGAATTAAATTACGATTCTTTAAAAGAAATTAAAATATTAGAAATGCCTGTTAATGATGAGTTAAGATTTATTTTACCAGATGATTATGTTAATTGGGTTAGAATTTCAATGTATAAAAATGGAGTTTTATTTCCTTTAACAGAAAATATTCAAACTAATTGGAGTAGTGCTTATTTACAAGATAATAATAATAAAATATTATTTGATGAAGAGGGTAGTGTTTTAAAACCTGAGTTTTCAACGGTAGATATTGATAGAATAAAAGGAAGTAGAAAGACTATATATTTAAATGAGCAAAGTTCATATGATGGGCAAGAGGGGTATTTCTACAATGGAATATGGTATTTTGAATATCCAATAGGTGGTAGATATGGTTTAAATACTGAGACAGCAAATGCTAATCCTACGTTTAAGATAAATAAAAAATCAGGAGTAATTAATTTTAGTTCTGATATGTCAGGAGAGTTAGTTGTTTTGGAGTATGTTTCTGACGGAATGGAAGGTGGTGTAAATGCAGATATTAGTGTAAATAAGTTATTTGAAGAATTTGTTTATGCATACATAAAGTTTTCTGTGTTATCTAGTAAGTATGGTGTCCAAGAGTATATTATAAACAGGTCTAGAAAAGAGAAATCAGCCCTTCTAAGGAACGCAAAGATAAGATTAAGCAACATACATCCAGGGAGGTTATTAATGAATCTAAGAGGACAAAACAAGTGGATAAAATAATATGGCTAAGATTCAAAAAAACTTTATAAAAGGTAGGATGAATAAATCCGTTGATGAACGATTAGTTCCTCAAGGAGAATATATTGACGCTTTAAATGTAAGGCTAGGGTCTACGGAAGGAACTGAAATAGGTGCTGTAGAAAACTCAAAAGGAAATGAGTTATTAGTTGAGTTAAAGTTTAATGACCAACCGTTAAGTGTAAATGCTAAATGTATAGGAGCTTATGAGGATGGTGCTACCGAAACTATTTATTGGTTTATAAATGATTCTACAAATTTATATTCTTCTGTAACAGGGAAGGTGGACATGATTGTGTCTTATAATACCAGAACGTTTATATTGTTTTACCATGTTATATCTACATCTGTATTAAATTTCAACAAAGAGTTATTAATTAATGGAATAAATCTTATTGATGATTTATTGTTTTTTACAGATAACTTAAATCCTCCAAGAAAAATAAACATAAATAAAACATATTTAGAACCTGTTGTTGGCGTTGACCAAGTTACAGAGCAAGATATTGGAGTTATAGTAGCTCCACCTTTAAAAGCCCCTGTTATCGACCAATTTCAAATTGGTGGAGAGGAAAACTATATGGAGGATTTGTTTTTAAGTTTTGCATACAGATGGCAATACGAAGATGGTGAATATTCTGCATTTTCACCTTTCTCTCCTGTAGCATTTACTCCTGGGCCTTTTAATTTAAATTACGATACCTACGATAACGATGGTATGAAAAACATTTTTAATAGCGTAAATGTTTCATTTGAAACAGGAGGCAGAAATGTAAAAGATGTTGATGTTTTATTTAAATTTTCAACAAGCCAAACTGCTAATGTAATTGAACGATACAATAAAGTTGACCAAGGATGGTTAGATAATGAAACTCAAAATATTGTCTTTACAAATAAAAAAATATATACAACTCTTCCAGAAGAACAATTGTTAAGGCTTTATGATAATGTTCCTAAGATTGCTCAGGCTCAGACGATTATGGGTAACAGATTAATGTATGGAAATTATGTTGATGGATATGATGTTGTAAGTGAAAGTGGTCAACCAATATATTTAGATTATGACTTATCTTTAATTACAGAAAATTTAAATAATGACGAAATAGAAGGTACTAAGAGTGATTTTAATTATACTATAGATGGTATTGAGTTAGTTCCAAATTCTGAAATAACTATTAATTTTGGAGGATTAGATTTAATTGCAGGATCTCAAATAGGTATTGATTTTAATTATTCAAACAGTCAGTTTGGTGGAGATGCATCATATGTTACAGGAGGAACTCAACCTTTAAATAAATTTAATTATGCATTTCTATTTAATATTCAGCAAAACTATAATAGTGTTCATGATTTAGTAACTAGTCCTGAATTTGTATCTGCAGTTTCAGAATTTCAAGTTGATTGTAATACAGGAACATCTGTAACAGATATCTTTAATTGTGGCATAGTTGCTAGAAATGAATGGCAATATGATGGTTTTGGTATATCAAGTACCGACCAAGGATTTTCAATAGAAAGCACATTAGGTAGTGACATAGTTAGTATAGTAGTTCCGGGATTAAAATTTCAAAAATACGACCAAACTCAAAACCCTCCGACTCCATTAGGAGTATTTGCTTATGAGTATTTACAAGCAATTGAAGTGACTGGTTTATACTCTTTAGATTCTTCAAAAGAAAGTCTTCATAGTAATAGAGATTATGAGATTGCAATTGTTTATATGGACGATTACGGAAGAAGCACAACTGCATTAGTAGATACAAATAACACAGTATATGTTCCTTGCGAAAACTCAATAACAAAAAACAATATTAGAATTCAGTTAAATAACTATCCTCCTTTTTGGGCAAAAAAATATAAGTTTGTAATTAAAGAATCAAAAACAGGCTATAGGACTATTTATTCAAACATATTCTTTCGAGAAGAAGAAACTGGATTTGTATGGTATAAGTTAGATGGAGACAATAGGGATAAAGTAAAAGACAATTCAAATTTATTTGTAAAGTCTGATAGTAATGGCCCTGTTCTTACATGCACTAAGACAAAGGTGTTAGATTTTAAAAGTCAAATAGAAGATTTTTTATGTAAAAAAGATGCAGATGGTAATGTTACATCAGGAACTTGTGGTCAGCCTACAGGAACTTATATGCAATTAAAACCTTCTAATTTTGCAGCAAACGCACCTGCAAATGCATTTATAGATAGGACTAGTGTAGGTGGGTTACCTAGTACAGGTTCTGGTTATAGTTATGCAAGAGTTTCATGTGCTTTTGAAGATGAGTCAACTCCACCGACAAATCCACCGACTTATACTCCTTTTGACATTCCTGCAGGAAGTATAATAGAGTTTAGGCTTAACACTAACAGAAACAAGAGAGGTAGTTTGTGTGGGAGTAGAACTTATGATTTTAATCAAACTTTTACTGCTGGTAGGAATTATACTAATTTACATGATTTTGTTCAATCGCAAAATATTGATCTTACAAATGGGGTGTCAGGAGGTACTGATAATATTATAAATGTTGTAAATCAAATAGACACAATACAGCCTTATTTTACTGATTATATAAATCCAGGGACAACAACTATTAGTTTTCAGGAGGAAACTAATGGAAATCTTTGGTTAGTAATACAGACAGGTACAGGTAAGTGTGGGGGAATTGACGGAAGAGGTTCATATGAAACAGTTCAGATAGTAGTAAATAGAGCTACTACATTAAATGTTTTTGAAACAGAACCAATACAAGCAAATGATGAATTGTATTATGAAAATAACCAAGTATTTGACATTGTTGGTGGATTTCATTTATCAGGAAACTCTACTGTAGACCAAAATCAGACTGCAACCGTTCCGGCTATTATTGATTTAACTTTTTACAATTGCTATACGTTTGGAAATGGAGCTGAATCAGACAGGGTTTTTGATGCTTTAACTACTCCTGTATTATCATTAGGTGATAAGGTCACTTCTGTTTCTGAAGAAGATTATAAGGAAATTCATAGATTTGCTGACATTACCTATAGTGGTGTTTTTAATCAAGAGAGTAATTTAAATAAACTCAATCAATTTAATTTAGCTTTAGCTAATTTTAAAACTCTTGAAAACTCATATGGGCCACTAAGAAAAATGCATGCAAGACAAACAGATATTCTTACACTTCAAGAAGATAGAATATCTTACGTTTTAACTGGAAAAAATTTACTTTCAGACGCAGCAGCAGGTGGAGCTATAACTTCTGTTCCTGAAGTTTTAGGAACTCAACTAGCTAGGTTAGAAGAATATGGAATAAGTAATAACCCTGAAAGCTTTGCGTCATATGGATTTGATGTTTACTTTACAGATTCAAAAAGAAGCTCTGTAATAAACTTAAAAGGTGGTTCTAAAGGTGGAGTGTCAGATAAGCTTTCTGTTATATCTCAAGTAGGTATGAGAAGTTGGTTTAGAGATTTATTTATAGATTCTTTCCCTACTCAAAAGCTTGGAGGATTTGATCCATATATGAATGAATATGTTTTAAGTTCTAATGCAGATTTAAGTAATGTTCCTCCTGTTGAAAGAGATTGTGGATATACTTTAATTCAGCAATCTAGTACTGATGTGATTTCTTTTAATTTAAACTTAACTAATATAATAGGAACTGTAGATATAGATTATAGCGCACCATTAGGAACAGTAAGAGTTCAGGTAAAATATAATGGAATATTTGTTATAGATACTATTGTGCAGTTTATTGGAACATTGAGCTTTAGTAAAATAGTAAACAATCCTACTTTTGCAAATGTAATAATTACTCCTCAAGTTGCTTCAACATATCAATTAGATTTTAAATGTCCTGTGGCAAATACATTGAGAGTAAAACAATTTGTAGTAAACACTCCAGGAGAAGTAAATCAAACGGTAAAGGTAAGATACAATTGGACTTTAGTAAACCATATCAGTCCATGGAACTCAAACCTTGTAGTGTTGCAACAAGATGGTGTTTCATTGTCTCAACAGCAAGAGGGACTTGAATCTTTTGGAACAATTCCTGCTGATGGCTCTGTTGTTAAGTTGGAGGTTAAAAATCAACAAGGTAGTTTTGCTTTTGACCCATTATCTGACAAGCTTCAATACTTGGTGTCTAATCAAAAATATAATGAAGTTGATATAAATGTTTTAATTCCTTTGTTAAATGATGCTACTCCAATACAAGGAAATACAAATTCGTATTTTGCTGAGTTCACATATAATAATCCAAGTAATTTAGAATATCTATATTTGGTATGGAATTTAAGAGAATCTAATGCACAAACATTTTGTTATGATGCAACTAGTGCTAATGATGCTTGTTGTAATTGTCCAGAACCTTAAAATATAATAAATGGCTTCATATGTAAATAGATATACAGATAATTCAGACTTTTTATTGGCTTCGGCTGTATATGATAATCCTGAATTGACTACTCCTTCAGCTGATGGTTTTTATCAGAAAAACGGAATTTATAGGCAACAACAAGGAGGGGTATTAATAAACGGTTCTTCAACTTGCCCATCGTGTGCAGGTAACTTTGAGGTATTAAAAGTTAATTCTATTTCTGCAAATGAATTATGTTGCGTGAGTAGTAGTAGTTTTACTGCTCATTTTAATACTGGGGATTCTTTTTCAAATCCATCGACTACATTAATGTATACAGATGCGGCTTTGTCAAGTCTTTCTCCTGATGGTTGGTATAAAACAAAAATATCTAATCAATATAGACAACAGTCTTCAGGTACTTTAGGTGTCTTAACATCGTGTCCAACTTGTTCTTCAGGTACTTTTTATATATCTACAAAAAGAACTGTTTGTAGTGATTTTTGCACAGGAAATTATGCAATTACATCATCAAAAAACATGAATAGTGGAAACGGTTATAGTAGTATAACTATAAATGACGTTGTTCAAGGTACTTTACTAAGCAATGGATGGTATGCCTATGCTGAAAATTATAACACGCAAACTCCTTCAGGAACATTTAAATTAATGAATCTATTAAACAATGTAGTTACTAGTATAGCTCAATGCTCTGCAGGTAGTTGCGTAATTCAATAAATATGCCTCAACAAGATTATACGTTAACATATAGTGAATCTGTAAATGGATGGCCATCATTTTACAGCTATGTACCTGATTTTATTCTAGGAATGAATCAATATTTATATACTTTTAAAAAAGGAAACTTATATAGACATAATACTAACGATAGAAGAAATAGTTATTATGGTGTTGACTATAATTCTACTATAACAGGTGTTTTTAACCAAGAGCCAACAAGTACTAAGGTTTTTAAAACCATTGAGCTTGAAAGCGATGATGCTTGGGATTGTGAGTTGATTTCTGATTTAGGAACAGGATCTATGCCCGCTTCTTATTTTGTATTAAAAGAGGGTGCTTACTTTGCATTTATAAGAAGAGTCGCAGGCTCTGAAGACTTAGCGTTAAGGTCAGCACAAGGTATAGGTACTTTTGCATCCACTACAGGTTCAGGGCCAGCAGCAATTACATTGACTTTTAGTTTTGTGATTGGTTCTATACTTAGTATTGGAGATACTGCTTACTATAACAACGCAGGAGTTATTGTAGAAATAGGAGAGATAACATCTGTTAGTACTGATAATAAAACCATTACAATATTGAATCCTGTAATTACCGGAGCAGTTCCTTCTAGTTTTATTTTGTTTGTAAAAAACAGCGTTGCAGAGTCTTATGGTACTCTAGGTTATTTCCTTCAGTTCAAATTAACAAATTCAAACACTCAATCCGTAGAGCTTTTTACAGTTGACTCGGACGTATTTAAAAGTAATCCTTAGTTTTTTGTATCTTTGTTTCAATGAAATTTGAAGTAAGAAAATTAAATTCAACAGATTACGATTCTATATTAACAAAATGGTGGAAAAATTGGAGATGGACATCACCTCCAAAAGATTTTTTACCAGAGAATGGTGAAGGTGGTTTTATTGTTTATGAAGAAGATATTCCTGTTTGCGCAGGATACATATACATAACAAATTCAAAGGTCGGTTGGTGTGATTGGATTATATCTAATTTTGAATATAAGGATAAGATAAAAAGAGAGCAAGCATTAATATACTTAATTAGTGTTTTAACTAACACATTAAAATTATCAGGATGCAAATATTCATATGCTCTTTTAAAATCAAAATCACTAACTCAACATTATGAGAAGAATGGTTATATTGAATCTGGTACATACAATACAGAAATGATTAAAATATTATAATATGGCAGCATTTACAACGATAGCAGCAGCAACAGTTTCAATAGGTGGATCGATAGCAGAAGGGGCTATAGCAGGAGACGCAGCAAAAGTTGCAGCAAGAGAATCAGGCAGGTTAAGATTGGAGCAAGAAAGATTAGAAAAAGAATCAGTCGCTAGGTTAGAGGAAAACTTTTACAGTGCTGTTAGGGCTACTACAGATGTTTATGACAGACAGCTTAGAGGTGGAAATGCATTTGCTGCTCAATTATTAGAATCTGTTCAAGAAGGTGACCAAAGAGGTGTTGCTGCAGGAGCAGGTAAAATAAAACAAGCTCAAGATGCTACATTAGGAGCTACGGCTGATAAGTTTGCAGAACAAAAGTTAAAAATAGATTTTGCTGAGGCACAGGCAGGTGAATTGTCCGCTTCAGAAATAGCAGCCTTACAAGATGATAGAGCGGCATCAGCAGGGCAAAAAGCAGATGCTTTAACTGCACAGGCAGACAAATTAAAAGGAAAAGCAACAGGAGCATTTATTGACGCAGGAGTAAGTGCTTTACAAGCAGGAGTTTCTGCAGCAGAAGGAATGGAAGGAAAAGCTACAAATAAAGCAATAGAAACGTTAGGAGAAGATAAAGTCTCAAAAATGACCTTTAAAGAAATTAGAAATTACAATAAACTTGTTAAGGAATTTGGGCCAAATATTGATTTTAACCAATCTTTTAAAACTGAGGAAATTACAAATCCTTTTATTGATTTTAATTTAGATACATTTATGAATTCAGTTGGAGGATCAAAAACAAGATTGACGTAATGGGAAATAAATTAGATGCTACTAGAATTTCATTAGAAAAAGGTTTCACAGGTGTAAGCGACCCTACATCTACGTTGTCAGCTATAACTAAAGGCGTAAACGACATTAAAACTTGGCAGCAAGAAAGAGAAGCGGCTGCTAATAAATTAAAGACTGATACAGCAAATTCTGTTAGAGAGTCTACTATAGAAGCTAATAAGAAATTAACAGGAAACAAAAGTGTAGATACAGTTATTTTAAAAGCGTTAGAAAGCACTAAAAATAAGTTATACACTAATGAAAAGTTAGTTCAGAAAAACGCTAAGAGTCCTACTGATAATCTTATCTTTAGACAAAACGCCAAGCAAAGTTATGAGATACTTTCTCAAAATTTAAATGATTACGATAAAAACTTTCAAGAGTCTTTAAAAAGAGCTAAAGGTTATGTTGGTGAAGATGGAAATAAAATAGGAGGAGGAGCTTTTGAAGCTGGTATACAAAGAGTTCAAACAACTTTAGGTAATCCTAATTTATATGAAATTGTTAGCAATGATGATGGAACTATGGATATTTCTTTTTACAAAACAAAAATAAACACTACTTTAAACACTAGGGAGTTGGTTTTAGATAAAGAAGGAAATCCAATTGTAGACCCTACTATGTCTGGTATGGCTGCTACTACTTTCATGAAAGGTAAAAATCAACAATCTGATAGACTATATTTAAGTGATGAAATAACTAAGGCTTTAGCAAAAGGTAGTGCCTTAGATACTGCTTATGAATCAATAATAACTCAAGAGGGGTACACAGGTGTTGTTTTGGACGATATGAGGAATAGTCCCGGGATAAAAAAGTTATTATATGACTATGCTAAAAATGCCACTGCGACATCTGAAAGAAGATTAAGTATTTTAGCTGATAATATGCCTGTTGGTAAAGAACAGAAAGTTTTAATGCCTAATGATGTAGAAAACTTTAAGGGAGATATTAAGGAAACAGTTAGTTATGAATATTTTGATATAGATACAGGTCTTGTAGAACCAGGGATTTATAATAAATATGTTATAGCTAAGTTAGATCCTATGAGTGGTTTATTTATAAATGAAGAAAGCTATGATGCTAAGTTAGCTTCAGAAAGAATTGCAGTAAGTTCGTTATACTCAGGGTTAAAAAGAAAGATAACAGGAAGAGATATTGACCTGTCAGAAGAAAAAGAAAAAGACCGAAAATTACGTAGAGAAGAAAATGAAAAAGACCGAAATTTACGTAGAGAACTTGATGAAAAAGACGAAGATTACCAGGGTACGGTTGACCTTATTGACCAAGCAGCTACAGGTAACAAAAAGAGTTTAAATGCCTTGGTATCTGAAAATAATGAGGTGGTATCAGCTTACAATATCACAGGGGAAGGAGATAATCTAATGTTAGAATTTATAGACATGGATGGAAATACTCTTGCGCCAATTCCATTAAGTGGTTTAGGTAAAGATGCAGGTAAGCAAATTGCAGCACAGCTACAATTAAAAGCGCAAATATATAACGATAAATCTACTCTAAAAGATGAAGCTGCTAAAGGTATAGTAAGTAGTTATCAAACTGTAACTAAAGAGTACAAGGGACTCGGTAATTTTGATTTAGGAGTTACAGAAGTAGGTGGTATAAAAAGACCAGGGACTGCAGCAGAAACATTTGCAAAAGCTATTGAAGGTGACCCTGACGAAGATGAAGTTACTGGTGTAGCAAATACTATAATACAAAAGGCTATAAAAGAATATAGCTTAGATAGTAATATAAACGTATCGTTTAAAGAAGAAACTGGGTCATATAAAGACAGATACGTAATTACAGTAGATGGTGTAGATTACGAAAGCCCAGCAGCTTCATCTAGTGATAATCATGTATGGCTTCAAAAGAACATGGATAGAGTATTAAGAGGAGAAAAACCTAGCGGTGGAAGTGAGAAAAAAGTAGATGCATTTGGGAATCCTATAAATTAAAAAATGGAAAAATTAAAAGCTCTTTACGAAAGTTATATTGAACAAGGATTATTAAGCAAAGAAACTAGCTTTGAGCAATTTTCTCAATCAGACCCTTCTATACAAGAAGCCTTATATAATCAAGGTGTTGATAAAAAAATAATAAGTTCAGAAACTACTTTTGATGTGTTTTCATCTGCTTGGGGTGAAAAAAAAAATCAAGTCGTTACTCCTTCAGATGTAGTAGAGGAAGTTACGGAATCCACTATCGAAACGGAAACAAGTCCTGGCTCCTTGGATTCTTTAAAGGTAGTAGAAGAAAATCCTAATGCAGTTATAGACGATTCTTTAGACCAGTATGACTATCTACAAGATGATTTTGATGTTTTAAAAAACATATCTAGTTCTTCAACAGAAGAAGGTTTTGAGACTGCCGATATGATGAGAGCTAGGATGATGAGACAGAACTCTGTTGAAATAAATCTTGATACAAAGAAAAAAATACTTTCTGATTTTAACATCTCTAAAGCCATTGAGAATGGTATTATTGACGAATCATTAGTTGATGGAGCGTTAAAAGGAAATAAAAATGCCATAAAGAAATTAGAGTCATTATACAGAAAATCTAAACAAAAATATCTTAATAAAATAAATGAGAAAAGATTAGATAAAAAATATGCGTATGAGTCTAATTCTGATTTAGTTGATTTGGATTCTAGTCCTGAAGGTGATTTTTCACCAACACTTTTTGAAGATACTGATGTGTCAAGAATGTATAATGTTCAGAGTCTTAGAAAAATAAAAGGATTTAACATAAAGGACTTTGACGGTTATTTAAATGAGCAAGGATACAAAGAGGAATATTTAAGACTTTTAGATGATGAGACCATTGCTGAAGACGGGAGGTCAATTGATTATAGTGGAGGATACAATCCATCACTTGCATCTGAAAGAGTAAAATTGCAATTCCTAACAAACTACATAAACAATCAAGTAGAAAGAAATGTTGAATCTCAAGTTTTAAAATATCAGCTAGACAATGAAGGACGGCATCCATCTTTTGATGGTGTAGAGTTATCTTTTTCATCAGGTGTTGATTCTAAAGAATTGACCTCTTATGTTGAGCAATCGTTTCCAATAATTACATCTAAGCTAAAAGAAAGAGATGTTAAGAACCAAGAACTTTATCAAGACATAAAAAATGGAGATGTTAGAGGAGGAAGTCAAGCTTTTAAGCAGGGATGGAGGTCAGTAACAGACAGAATAAATAGCTTTAGTGCGGGTGTTTATGACCTTGTTGGAGCAGATAGCATGGCTGATGAGATAAGGATGAATCAAGCTCAGATTGAACTAGAAAGAGAAGACTTCATGAGATATGGTTACGCAAGTGGTAAAGAGTCAAATGTAGATGGAACAAATTATTTAATAGATAACAACGGTCAAATATATAATACTGATTTAGGTTTAAGAGTGACAAATGTTTTATCACCTATAGAAGCTAAACAAATACAGACTCAAGTAGCTAAGTATGGAAACAAAACATCTACATTTTCTGCTACAGGTACTGCAATTCAAGGAACAGGTATTGTTACTGATATGTTATTACAAATAGCACTAACTAAAGGTGTAGGTACGATTGGTAAAGGATTAAGCGCAGGATTATCTTTAACTTCTGTAGGTAGTAAAGCTGTTGGTTTTATGTCTAAAATTCCTATGAAGGCCACTACTGCATCTGCTATGGTTGCTCAAGGCACATTGTTTTCAACAAACTTAGCCGAACAATCATATAGACAAGCGTTAGAAGCAGGTTTGTCTATTAATCAAGCTGAAGAGATTCAATCTATAGCAGGATCGCAAGGACTTGCATTGGGGGTTATAACAGCTCCTATGTCTACGCAAACAGTTGCAATGGATAAAATATTTGGGAAAAGCGCAAAAAATGCTCTTGTGAGCGGATCCTTAAAGGCTTACCAAAAAGCAGGTGCTAAAGGAGCTAAAGCGTATTGGGCTAAAGCTAGAGAAAATGCATCTGTTTATCTGAAAGCTTCTAGGCAGGAAGTAATTCAGGAAAACACACAGCAAGTAGGTCAGGCATATGTTATTGGTGAAAACGTAAATGAATTTGCTAGAAAAGAAATAATGGCAAATACTATTAGTGGGGATGAGTTTATTAATACCACTATATTATCTGCTGCTGCAGGATTTTTAATGCCTTTTGGGGGGCAATTGGTTTCTAATGCAAAAACAAGTTATAATAAAAAATTTAGACCAGGGGAGGTGGCTATAGATAAAATGAATGCTTTGTATAATTTATCTAAAGATGTAGAAAAAACAACTCAACTTTTAAATAGTCAAGTAACTAAAGGATTATATACGGAAGAGCAAGTTAAAAAAATACTAGCAGACATTGATGTTTATAAGAACACTATAAACAGTATTCCTACTAATTTATCTCCTGAAACTGCATTGAATGTTATGAGAGACATTCAAGAAATAAAAAAACAAGAAGAATTAAAAAAACAATTAGACCCTTCTTTTCATGGAGATATAGATGTTAGGATACAGAATTTGAGAAATAATATAATTAAGAAAACAAATTTTGACTATTTAGATGGAAAAGCTAAGATAAAACTAAAGGAGGAAGCTATTGAAGAGCTTACTACTGAAGCTAAAGAAAGAGGTGAAAAAGAATTTACAATTGATAATAGTCAAGCCACTTATAGAGCAATAGAAAATTTTAATAATTTAACTCAAGAGGAGCAATTAGAACTTGCTAAAATAAAGAAGGAAGATATAACTGCTTCACCTGAAGTGGAAGAAGAAGATATAGTTATTGAAGACCCATCAAAAGGTTATTCTTTTGAATATGAATTGGAGTCAGATATTCCTAGTCAATTGGAATCTATTGAGCCTATTTCTAAATCAGAAATTGAAGTTGATGGTAAAAAGAAAATAAGATTAACATTTAGTGGTCAGCAATTAATTGATGCAGGACTTGCTATTAAAACTAAAAAAGAAAACGATGCCATTTCAAAGCCAAGCACAGAGAAGCAAGTGCTACCAGATGCTTCAACAAGCAAAGAAGAGGGGGGAGACTCCAAAGTGGGACTGCAGCAAGTGGGAGAAGGAGACACTCAGCAAGTCACTACCGACACGAAAGTCGAAAAAGGTGACACGAAAACCGACCAAGCTAGCGACACG
>TARA_B110000027_G_scaffold97010_1_pt1 | contig 13881 bp, 11 predicted proteins | sample TARA_B110000027 | Tara Oceans TARA_B110000027 (sample SAMEA4397101) | marine metagenome | biome: Polar Biome; feature: [SRF] surface water layer (ENVO:00010504); material: water (ENVO:00002006), including particulate matter (ENVO:01000060) such as... | depth 5 m
TACATTCTTGATTCATATCGAGGTGTAAAAATAGAGGGAAGTCAGTCACTATCTCCATATTGTTAGCCTTATCCCAAACTTTCCTATAATCTAAAAATTTATCACCTAATATTTTACCCAACATTGTGTTTACATCACCTTCTGACGAATAAGTTACAACCTTTCCATCTGTAGTGTAGGGATTATTGTTTTTTTTTTTTACCATTGTTAGAATATAATATGAATATAGTAATTGTTAATATACATATTTCTCACATATAAAAGAAGATTGTTATTCAATGATCTTTTTTAAATCATATAAAAGCAAAATATACCTAATTAGGTAAGATCAAATAAATTATTATTATTTTGTAATGGTTAAATTAGTTTATTAAATTTAGTAAAATGAGGAATAAAAAAAATAATTTTGAAATATACGATAAAATTAATAGAGACTTAAGTGTTGTTTTAAATAAATTTATAAAAAATAATAAAAATAATTTAATTTTACAGCATGAGAAAATTGATTTAACAAAAGAATATAAAAATCATCTATACACCAAAATTATTCAAGAGAATGTATTCAATAATTTTTATTTTGATTTAACAAACGATAATTTAAAAAAAAAATATTTTGTTACTTCTCTAGAGAAAAAAAATATTTTAAAAGAAATATTTAAGTTAAATAAAATTAACAATATTAAGATAAAGGTTTTAAAAAATTTTTATAAAAAAAAATATATTATAAAATTATTATATTGGATTTTATCTAACTTAAATTTGAAAAAAGTTAATATACCTAAAGATAAAAAAAAATATTTTTGTTTATCAAATCACAAAAAGTATAAAAGTTTTTTTAAAGAATTATTTGATGAAAAATTATTATACATATCAGGATTGAATTATTTATCTTTTTTTTTAAAAGTTATAGTTAATGGTGAATTTTATCAAAAAAAAAAAGTAAAAAAAGATAAAATAAATTATTATTATTTTCAAAAACATTTTATTAAAAGAAAAATTTATGAATATGAACTTTCAAAGTATAATTTTAAAAAAATTATTTACTTTGAGGGAGATAGCCCTGATCATTCTCTCATTAGTGAACTAGGAAAAAGAAGAGGATTAAAATCTTTTTGTATTCAGTGGGGTGGCATTTTATTTAATAAGCCTAAATTACCTTTTCAAAATTTATCATGTGATTACTTTTTTTGTTGGGGCAAAAATTATGAAAAAATTATGAAAAAATATAACAAAAATACTATTTTTTATGATGTGGGGAATCCATTTTTGGTTGAAAAAAAATCCTTAACTAAAAAAAGAATTATTATCTTAGTTCCACAAAAAGGTATTTTATTTAATGGAGAATTTAAAAATAAATATTTTTTATTACTAAAGTGGCTTATTAAAGAGTATAAAAATTTAATACAAATAAAGTTACATCCAATAGAATTAACAAATAGCGAATTAACAAAAGAAAATAAGATATCTCAAAGAAATTTTGTACCTTCAAAAAAAAATTTATATGAAGTTTTAAATGTATACTCCATAATAATTGGAAGTTGTTCGTCTGCTTTACTTGAGGCTTCAAGAGTTGGATTGATGCCAATTCTTTATATACCTGACAAAAATAGTAAGCATCTTTGGAGCAAAACAATAAATAGATTAAAAAGGATTAATAATTTTAATTTATTAACTGATAATTTAGATCACATAAAAAAGACAGTATCAATTATGATGAAACGTAATAATGATGATGAAATTTTAAAGATTAAAAAAATATTTTCATCTGAAATATCTCTAGTTGGCAAAAAATCAAAAAAAAAACTCAATAATAAAATCAACTCAATTCTTTGATTTCATCTACGTAAAATTTTGTAATCTATCAATTATGAGATTAAATTTAAATAAAATATATAATTACATTATTCTAATTTTAAATAACAAAGTAAAATAATTAACAATTTTCTTCTAAGAACTCACAAAATGTTTGTCCTATCAAAATTTCAGCAACCTGTATCTGTGATGTAACTTTTGAAGGTATTAAAACAGGAAATTTAACATATTTTTTAACTTTACCACCATTGTTGCCTGATAAACAAAAGGTGGTGATCTTTTTTTTATTTGCAGATTTTACTGCTTCTATTAAATTTTTACTATTACCAGATGTAGTAATTGCAATTGCTATATCTCCCTGATTTCCGATTGCCTCTATTTGCCTTGAAAAAATATACTTAAAATCTATATCATTGCCTATTGAAGTTATAATAGAGGTATCAGTTGAAAGAGATATTCCTGCTATGGCTTTTCTCTTCTTCTTGTATTTACAGACTAATTCAGCAGCCAAATGTTGTGCGTCTGAAGCGCTCCCTCCATTCCCAAAAAAAATTATTTTTTTACCTTTTTTTACAGCTCTTAGGGCATGAAGGCACAAAGTATCAAAATGTTTAAGATTTATATTTTGCAAATTATTTAGCAAAGTTGAAATACCTTTAATTTCTTTAGAAAGTAACTTAAGTGGTTTTTGTTTTTCCATATTTTACTTAAGTTACTATAAAAATTGGCAAATACAAAGCTAATGTATTCCAAATAATTTAAAAAATAGGCACTAAAAAAATATTTAATTTTTCTCATTCAGCCATTCTTTAATTTCATTATCCAAAGTATATATAAATTATTGATATAAAATAATTCAAAAACTTATTTTTTATTTTAATGAAAGGCCACCATCAATAATAATATTTTGCCCTGTAGTGTATTTTGAGTAGTCACTTGATAAGTAAAGAAAAGCAGTCATTAAATCTTCAACATTACCCATTCTTTTTATTGGAACTCTTTGAGAATACTTTTTAATAAACTTTGTTGTTTGTTTTTTTTTATTTAATATTCCACCAGGTGAAATAGAGTTAACTCTAATATTTTTATCAGCAAAGAGTACAGCAAAATACTTTGTAATTTGTATCACAGATGCTTTTGTGGCAGCATAAATTTCAGGACTAAACCTATCTCCTTTTGAGTAAATCTTAAATTCTGGACTTAAAAAACCATAAATTGAACCCATATTAATAATATTGCCTGATTTTAACTTATATTTTTTATAATAAATTAAATAATTTTTAGTTATATTAATTATACTTTTAAGATTTATTTCAAAAACTTTTTGTAGTTCAGAATCACTCCTTTCTTCAAAAGATGAAAAAACAGAAGTTCCAGCATTATTTATTAATATATCAATCCTTTTTTCTTTGATAAAAATTTCACTTATTTTTTTTTGAATTAATAAATTTTTACTGATATCAATCTCAATAAAAGTAAATCTTTTATCTTTAATTTTAGGTTTGTTTAAGTCAAAACCATAAACTTTAGAGCCTAAACTTAAATATAACTTTGCTACAGACATTCCTATTTGGCCACTACAACCAGTGATTAGAATTATTTTATTTTTAAAATTGAATAGATTCTTCAACATAATAAGTAAACTTTATTTATGTACAATAAATATACTATGCAATCCTTTATTGTAGTTTTAAATATTTTTTATCTTTTTCTAATGATTTCTGCCAGCCTATTGTTCTAAATAATTTTTTTTGATATTTAACTTTATCTTGATTAGAATTTATATAATTTATTACATCAGACATTGTAATGCTTTCTATATTTTTATTAAATTCATCAATCATTGAGCAAATAAGCTTGAAATCATCTAAATAATCTACAGTGTATCTATAATTTGAAAAATCTATTTTGTTATTTAGTTTATTTGTTTTAAATTTTTTTGATTTCCACATATAAAAAGTAACATGCTCCCTTTCAGAAGGTAATTTAGCATTAGAGTTAGTTATACTTAATGTTTTAAAATTAAATATTTCAATATCTGAGCCATCAGGAAATTTACAGGGATGGGGCACTGTATTAGAGTAAAAATCAATTTTCTTTTTTTCAAATGTACAAATCATCTTGTCCATTGTTTTAACATCAATTAATGGGCAGTCAGATGTTAATCTAATAATAGTTTTTAAGTTATTTTTTTTTGCAGCGTTATAATATCTATCTAAGACATCATACTCAGAGCCCCTATAATATAAAATTCTATTTTTTTTACAATAATTTACAATCTTAATATCTTTTGTATTTTTTGATGTAGCTATTATTATTTTTTTTACTTTTTTTGATTTTTTAAGTCTCTTAATTAATATATCCAATATCGAATACTCTTTATATTTTCTGAGTACCTTGTTTGGTAATCTCTTAGATGACATATGAGCTTGAATTATTATTGCTGAAGACATTTTTTATTATAGTTTTTTTATCTACTTTTATAATCACTATGAATAGTATTATTTTAAGTATATAATTTAAAGTGAAATTTCAATAACTCAATCATGATCTTTAAAGAATTAAAAGAAACATTAAAAATTTTTAAAAAATCAAAAAAAATTACATGCCTTTTTATCGGGAACACTGTTAAAAAAGAAAATTTAGACTTTTATATTACAGATGTTAGAGAAAATGATAAATTTATCTTTGTATGTGCCATAATTTTTAGTGATAATATTGCTAGAAATATTGCTAAATTTGTTGATGGTAAGGTTGATATAATATTAATAGATACTGAAAAAAAAACATATTCAAATAAAAGAAATAAGATTGTTAACATAGAAAGAACCACAAAAGAGATTATTAAAAAATCAAAAATTTTTACTTATAAAGGCAATGATCTTACAGTTGATGCTGCAGATACCTTTCTTAGTAATTATTATTTAAAAGATATTAGAGGTGTTGGGGGAAAGAAAATTCTTATTATAGGATCTGGAAATATTGGTTTTAAGCTAGCATTAAAATTAGTAGAAAATGGAGGAAATGTTTTTTTATATAGGCGCAATACTAAAATATTAAAGAATATTGTTTCATCAATAAATTTTATTAAACCCAAGGGTACAAAAAGTATTGCTTATAAATTAAAAACTTTAAGCTATAATCTAAGCAATTATGACATCATTATTGGAACTACAAATGGAAAGGCTGTATTATCAAAAAAGCATGTAAGTAGTTTTAAAAAAAAAGTATTAATTTTGGATATAGGGAAGGGAATTTTTGAGGAAAAAGCCTTACAACAAGCAATCGTAAATCAATATAATTTATTTAGATTAGATATTACACCTGCGTATTATGCTTTCTTAGAAAATATTAATTCAACATTTGAACAAAATAACCTCGGTTCAATTAAAACAAAAAAAATTGGAAGTTTAAACCTTGCGCTTAAAGGAATATTAACGTTAAAAGACACCATTATTGTTGATCAACTAAACAACGCTACAAAAATTTATGGTATTTCAGATGGGTTTGGTAGTTTTAAAAAAAAAAATGATAAAGATATGAAAGAAATTTATAAGAAGCTAAATATTAAAATATGAAAAAGTCAGCAATAATATTAGGTGCAGGACCGATTGGATTAGTTACAGGGTGGCTTATGTCAAAAAAAGGCTGGAAGGTTGAAATTTATGAAAAAAATTCGGTTGTTGGTGGTATGTGTCGATCATGGAAATGGAAAGATTTTATTCTAGATACAGGGCCACACATATTTCATACACCTGATAAAAACTTATGGAATTTTTGGAAAAAAAATTTTGGTGACTTACTTGTAGAGGGAGAATACTGGGCAAAGAATACTTATAATGAGGATTTTCAAAACCTTTATGACTACCCATTGTCATTTGAATCAATAAAAAAATTCCCCAATCAATATAAAAAAAAAATTGACTCAGAATTAGAAAAATTAAAGAAAAAATCATCTAAAATTTCTACAAACTTTGATGAACATGTTAAAAGTCAAGTTGGAGAAACTTTAACAAAAATGTTTTTTACCAATTATCCACAAAAAATATGGGGAATAGAAACCAAAAATATGACCTCAGAGTGGGCACCAAAAAGAATTAAATTTAGAGATAAAATTTTGCCCTTTTTTAGTGGTGAATTTACTGCTGTTGGTAAATATGGCACAGGTTGTATCTATGAATTTTTAAAAAAAGAAATAATAAAAAATCATGGAAAGATTTTTTTAAATCACCAGGTAATAAATTTTAAAAAAAAAAATTTTAAAATAGAGGAAATTAATTTTCTCAACAAAAAATCAATAAATCCTGAGAAGGAATCAGTTATTATTTCAAGTTTACCAATTACACTTACAGCAAAGTTGCTAGGTGTTAAATCTAATTTAAAGTTTAGAGGTGTTAGAACTATATATATTGCTATAGATAAAAAAAAAGTCTTACCTTCTAATTGTAATTGGATTTATTATTCTTCAAAAAAAATAATTTTTAATCGTGTCACTGAACACAAAAAAATGTCTAAATACGTTTCACCATCTAATAAAACTTGTTTGAGTGCAGAAATATCATACTCAAAAAATGATATGATTGATAAATTAAGCTTTAATCAAATAAAAAAAATTGTAAAATGTGACCTAATAACAGTGGGTTTAGTTACCAAAAATGAAAATTTAGAATTTTCAGAAAATAAAGAAGATTTTGTTTATCCAGTTCAATTTTCAGATTATAAATATGAATTATCATCAACAAATGAAAAAATATCTAAATATAATCAATTATATTCAATGGGTGTGGGTGGAGAATTTAATTATGCTGATAGTCAAATATTGTTTCATAAATCTATGGATTTAGTCGAAGTTTTAAATGATAAAAATTCAATGAAAAATCAAGTTACTAAAAAAGATTATACTTTAAATTTAAAAACTACTGTTAAATTAGGCAAACATAGCGTTGGTGACGGTCATTCAGTATTTATTATTGCAGAAGCTGGTCTAAATCATAATGGAAATATAGATTTAGGAAAAAAATTAATAGATGAGGCTAAATTAGCTGGATGTAATGCAATAAAATTTCAAAGTTTTAGTAAAAATAGTAGAGTATCAAGTAAGGTTAAATCAGTTAATTATGCAGAAAAAGCTGATGGTCTTCAAGAAAACATTTATGAAATGTTTAAAAGACTTAGCTTATCTTTTTTAGACACTAAAAAACTATTTCAATATGCCAGCAAGAAAAAAATAGAAATTTTTGCAACTCCATTTGATGAAAAAAGTGTTGATCTATTAGAAAAACTTAAAGTAAAATTTTATAAAATAGCTTCAGTTGATTTAGTAAACCTACCTTTAATTGAAAAAGTGGCAAAAACAAAAAAACCAGTAATTATATCAACAGGAATGTCAAACTTGTCTAATGTAGAAGAAGCCGTAGAAGTATTTAAAAAAAATGGAAATGATAATTTAATTTTACTTCATTGTTTATCAAGCTATCCAGCAAATGAAAATGAAATGAACTTAAAAACAATTCAAACTTTAAAACGAAATTTTAACGTCCCAACCGGTTTATCTGATCATTACCCAGGTATAGAGGTTTCTTTAATGGCAATAGGACTAGGTGCCAATATTATTGAAAGACACTTTACATTAAATAAAAATTTTGAAGGACCTGATCATATTTTGTCTAGTGAACCTAGTGAAATGAAAAAACTTGTAGATATAGCTAAAAATTCTATCAATATAATAGGTGATGGTGTTAAAAGAATTCAACCAAGTGAATACAACGTAATAAATTCACAAAGAAAAAGCCTTTATGCGTCAAAAAATATCAAAGTAGGAGATAAATTAAATAAAAACAATTTAGCCATCAAAGGACCAGCGGGCGGTATATTACCTAAATTTCTTGATATAGTTGTTAACAGAAAAGCTAAAAAAAATATTATGGAAGATTACCCAATAAATTGGGAAGATATTTAAAGTGTATAAAAGAACTGAAATATTAGGTGGCATACATAAGAAAACTATCAACAACCTTGGCACTACTGAGGAAAAAGAATCCTATTTAAAATATAGGAATCAATTTGAAGAAGCCTCATCCTTTAAAACAATCCAAAACTTCCCTATACATCTTGATATTGAGCTAGATAATATTTGTAACTATGCTTGTACTTTTTGCCCAATCGGCCAACCAGAAAATAAACTACATGAGTATTATAAGAATATCAAAAAATTAGATGAAGAAAAGGTATATGAAATTTTAGATGATGCAAAAAAAATTGGTGTAAAATCTATACAATTTAATTTAGTTAACGAACCATTGGCGCATAAAAATATATTTAAGGTATTAGACTATGCAAATAAATTAAAGTTTGATGATATTTTTTTTATATCAAATGGATATCTTTTGAATGAAAAAAATGCTTTGAAGATATTAAATTCAGGATTAAAAAAAGTTATGTTTTCTCTAGATGCGTACAGTCCAGAAACTTACAGGGAAAGAAGATTAAAGAATAATAAACCAGCAAATTATGAAAAAGTTGTAAATAATATACTTAATTTTCTGAAACTAAAAAAAAAATTAAAAAAAGTATTTCCTTTAGTGCGAGTAAGCTTTATAATTATGCAAAACAACAAGCATGAAGTTGATAATTTTAAGAAATTTTGGAAAAAAAAAGTTGATGCAATCCATTTTCAAAAATTAGTTGATTATAGTGATAGTAAGATTATTACTGATAGTGTAACTAGCAATCAGTGTAATATGCCAATGTTTAGAATGTCAGTCAAATCTGATGGAAATGTAAAGCCCTGCTGTGTTGGTTATGGTGAAAATATTAACTTAGGAAATATTTATAAGGAAAAACTATCTGATATTTGGAATTCAAAGTTTATGAAAAATTTCCAAGCAATGCATTTAAATCAAAGAGCCTCAGAAAACGTTCATTGTAAAAAATGTTTAAAAAATAGTAGCAATGTTTAATCCAATCAAACAGAGCACAAAATACATTAATAAAGTTATTGAAAATGGTTTTAGAACATCAAAAAATAAAAACTTTAATAATTTACTAATTAAATCATTTTGTAAAAAAGTAGGTGTTAAGTATGGTGTAACCATAAGTAGTGGTACAGCTGCCTTGCATACAGCTCTCTTAAGTTTGGAATTAAAAAAAGGTGATGAAGTAATTATGCCTGCTATAACGATGTCTGCAGTAGCATATTCAATAATACTAGTAGGTGCCAAACCTATTTTCGCTGATGTGGATATTAATACGATGAATATAGACCCTAATTCTGTTAAGCAAAAAATTACTGATAAAACTAGAGCAATTATATGCGTTTCTCTTTATGGACTGCCACCTAACTATACTAAATTAAAAGATATAATAAAAAAAAATAAAAAAAAAATTTTTTTAGTAGAAGATAATGCTGAATGCTTATTTGCTAAACATAATAGAAAATTTGCTGGATCTTTTGGGGATTTTTCAATGTTTAGCTTTCAATCTTCCAAAACTATTACCTGTGGAGAGGGAGGTATTTTACTTACTAATAATAAGAAGCTTTATTTGAAGGCAAAAATGTATTCAAATTTAGGGTATTATATTAATAATAATACTTATCAAAAAAATAGATTAATGCTTCAAGGTACAGATTTTAAAAGACATCAACTTTTAGGGTTCAATTATAGGCTATCCGAATTAGGTGCTGCAGCTGTATTAGGACAGTTAGAAGGATCTGAAAAAATAATTCAATATCGAATAAAAAGTGGTGTTAAATTTAATGATATAGTGAAAAATTATAATTTTATTAAATCCCAATTAGTGGAAAGTCATAATACACACAGTTATTGGGCTTTTTCAATAGTTTTTAAAAATACTAATTATTTTAATCTGTTCAAAAATATTTTTGTCAAACATGGGGGAGATTTTTTTTATGGTTGTTGGCTACCACCATATAAAGAAGAATTTTATAAAAAATTAAAATTCAATAAACAAACATGCAAAAATGCAGAAAGCATTCAAAAAAGAACCGTACAATTAAAAACAAATTATTATAATAATAAAGATTTAACAAAGCAGCTAATTGCTCTTAAAAAAACTTTGCATGATATTGAGACAAAATTCTTTAACTAGGTAATGAGTGAATATAATTATGATCTTTACTATGATTATGAAAATATAATATTTAAAGTAATAAAACAATTTATTTCAAAAAATAGAAAGTTACTAAATCTAAAATTTAAAGGTTTAAATTTAGAAAGGTCATGTGAAAAATATTTATATTATAAAATTAACTCATCAAAATCATTTTATAAATTCTTTTGTGATGTGCGTAAAAATGATATTAAAGAAAAATATATTTTTGAAAGTTATGAAGAGAAATTAGCAGCTATAGAGCTAGCAAATATTTATAAATTAAAAAAAAGTAATTTTCTTTATAAGAAAAATTTCATAAAAAAAACTTTTTTTTTTGGAAGTTATCTAATTTTTATAGTATTTTCCTATTTTTTTACATTTAAAAAAGATAGACAAAAAAGTATAATTTGCATTTTAAATAACAAAAAATTCAAAAATTATTTTCATAATATATTTGATAAAATAAATACAAAAATATTATATATAAATTATAAATATTTTATTTCTTTATGTAATTTTAGAAAACTAAAAGTTAATTTTAAAATCTATTTTGAAGATATTTTAAAACAGAAACACTTTTTTTTTATGCATATATTATATCGTAAGTCATATATACTGGAAGCTAGTATCTTAATGAATTCCCCACTATTGATAATTTTTTATGAAGGAGATGCTTATGATCATGAAATAGTTGCTGAAATAGGAAAAAAAAACAATATTAAGTCAGTATGTATTCAATGGGGCAGTCTGTTATACAATAAACCAAAAAGTTCCTTTCGAAACTCTGGTTTTCATGATTTTTTAGCTTGGGGTAAGGAATCCAAAGAAATATTTCTTAAAAATAACCCAGAAATAAATGTAAGAATTATTGGGGCACCTAATTTAAAATCTTACAACTATAATAAAAATAAAATTTTATTTTTATTACCTCAGTTATCTTCACAATTTAATTTAAAAGAAATCCAAAAGTTTTATCAACTTCTTATGTGGGCAATCAATAAATTTCCTAAAAAATTGATTATAAGAACTCATCCTCAAGGTAACTACGAAGAAAGTATTGAAAAAATTATAAATCAAAACCAGGATCTAATTGAAGATTCAAAAAAATGCTCTTTAAGTAAAAGCTTATCTAAATCCTTTATAATGATAACAATGGGCTCTAGTGCAATTTTTGAGGCAGCACATTGTGGTGTAATTCCATTACTATACGCTAGAAGTAAAAGAAATATTTGGAATAAAAATATTCAAAATTTAAAATCTATATATCCTTGTAGATTGTTTGAAAATCAAAATATCCTGAAGTTAAAACATACTATTATTTCTATAGATAAAAATAAATTTTTAAGAAAAAAAATAGTAAATAAAATAATAAAGGAATTTAAAAATGAAATAATACATTCTGGATTAAAGTCTAAAAAGCTTTTAAATAATTATATCAAGAAAATAATTTTAGATAATCAATTATAGGTTGATATAGGAAAAAAAATATTATTTATCATTAAAGATTAATATCAAGAACGAATTAAGTATGAAAATAATCTTTTTAGAAAAAATATTTCTAATAAGGATTAATATAAAAGAAAAAAAAATAATTTTTTTATTTTTATATTCTAATATTTTTTTAAAAAAAGCGTTCGAAAGTTTTTTATGACCATCTTTATTAAGTAGCCATTTTGTTTCAATAGACCATATATATATTTGCATTACTACAGATAACAATTGAAGAAAGTTAATCTTATTCTTTAAATAGAAAATATTAATTGTTTCAATCTTATCTAAAACACCAAAATCTATTTTACGTCTCATTCTATCATCAAACTTATCTACCAGAGGTTGTTGGCTTAGATCTGTTTTAATTTTTGATTTTAAATTGATTACACTTAACCCATACTTTAGATAATAATTAATATAAATTATATTATGAATATATAAATTTGACTTAATATATTTCAAACTAATCTTGCTTTTTTCTAAAATTATACCACTTAAAATAGAACCTCTAGTGAAGACATACCCTAATCTGTTTATATGAAATATCTTTTTTTTATAAGATCCACTTGAATTAACTGGAACTATACCAATTCCATTTATATTATTTTTTTTGAAAAAGTTAAATATATCATTATAAAAACTCTTCCCTGGTAATGAATCATCGCATATTGGCATGATGTATTTACCTTTTGAATTTTTAATTGCACTTATTAAATTTTTTGGATAACCGATATTTTTATTTCTTCTAAAATAATTAATATGAATAAAATTATTTTTAGATAAAATTTTTTTATATTTATAAACAATTTGTCTAGTTTTGTCAGTTGAAGCATTATCTGTGATAACAAATTCAAAAAAATTCTTAAATTTTTTATTATTGCAACTCGCTACAAAAAGTTTTAAATTTTTTTCAAGGTCTGATGCACCATTATAAATTGGCATAATGATTGAAAAATTAATTTTTGGGTAAGACATTTTTTACACAATTGAATTTAAATTCGAATACATAGAGCAATATATATTTTTTTTATTTGACTGACCAAGTAGAATTTTTATTTTTGATTTATTTTTCTTTATTATTTTTTTAACGAAATTTAGCACAGTAAGAGGTTTACCAGTGGCAACATGTTTGACAATAAAGAATGGTTTTTTTTTAACTATAAAAAATTTCATTACCTTTTTTATTTTTTTTAAGGCTAATGTTATGTGCATAAAATCTCTTATTTCTTTGCCACTTGTCATTTTAAAAGGCTTTCTTAATTTGATTGAATTAATAAGTGAGGGATAAAGCCTATTTTTTTGCTCATCCTTACCATAAACGTGAAAAAGTCTTAAATAGATAATATTTGCTAACTGAAATTTATCTCTCTTTTTTAAGGAATTAAAAAATTTTAATTTAGATCTACCATAATCATTGATTGGTCTTAAAGGTGTTTTTGTTGACATGGAACCTTTTTTTATAAATCCATACTCCCCAGAAGTTCCTAAGATTATCCAATTAAATACCTTAGCTTTGTAAGCATTATTAAAAAAAAATAAACTATCAAAATAATTAGTTTGGAATATGTCATTTTTCAATTCTTTTTTATATACACCGCTTGAAGCACAATGAATTATAATGTCTATTCCTTTAACTTTATTAAATATATCTGCCCTTAAGTTACCTTTTACAAAATTTATATTTTTAGTAGATTTTCTATTTTTTTTTGTAAGAGCGTAAAGTAAATATTTTTTATCTGTTGAAAAATTCTTTAACAAATTTCTTCCCACGTATCCGTCTGCACCAGTTATGAGAATAATTTTTTTATTTTTTTTCATTATCAATTTTAAATTACTTACGTTATACTTTACTTGTTTTGGATTACAAATTAGATATTATATTTCTGTGTGGTGGTAAGGGAACCAGATTAAGACCTTATACAAATAAGATTCCCAAACCATTATTGTTAGTAAACAACAAGCCTTTTCTTTATCACCTTATAAAAAAAGTGTTAAAGATAAATAAATTTGAAAATATTATATTAGCTAGTGGCTATAAAGTTCAAAAAATTAGAGAATTTATAAAAAAAGATTTTAAAAATAATAATAAGATTAAAGTAATAGATTCTGGAGACGTAGATATTATTCAGAGAATAAAAGATTCTTCTAAATTTCTGAAAAATGATTTCATGATTTGTTATGGTGATACATATGTTGATTTAGATTTAAATGACTATATTGAAAAGTTTAATAAAGGCAAAAACCCAGCTTTGATGACAGGTTCTTTTTATCAAATTAAATATGGGACAGTAGAGTTTAATAAAAAAAATAACTTAGTAAAAAAATTTAAAGAAAAACCTATTATAAAAAGTCCTATAAATTTAGGATATTTTTTATTTGATAAAAAACTAGTTAAGCAAGTCTTCCAATTTAATAGCTGGGTAAAATTTTTAGAAACACTTTCAAAAAAAAAAAAAATGGAATTGT
>TARA_B110000027_G_scaffold133884_1_pt1 | contig 13867 bp, 13 predicted proteins | sample TARA_B110000027 | Tara Oceans TARA_B110000027 (sample SAMEA4397101) | marine metagenome | biome: Polar Biome; feature: [SRF] surface water layer (ENVO:00010504); material: water (ENVO:00002006), including particulate matter (ENVO:01000060) such as... | depth 5 m
GCAAGAAATAAAAAAAAATAAATCAAAAAAATATAAAATAAATTTTTTGTTTTGCTATTTTCTAATTTAATTAAATAAAATATTGAAATAAGAAAAAAAATTATAGCAGTATTGTGGTTATTTCCCCATATAGCAGCTGCTTGAAAATTTGGTAAGATATAAATTATTGAAGAGAAAAAAAACAATTTTTTTTTATCTATATTTTGGAATCTTTCTGCACAACATCTGTAAAATAAATAGGGTAAAACTAATGAAATAAAAAAAATTAAATTTAGATATGCATTTAAATTTTTATTTATAAAAGGTATCTGTGAAATAATAATATGATGCAATGGAAAGTTTAATAATTTACTGTCTAATCCTAGCGTATCTTTGTAGCCTAATTCAATATCAAAAATATTCAATAATCCAACAGTATTTATTTTTTGAATATAAGCCCAATGAGTTGATAAGTCGGGCAAAGCTCCTTGAGTTATATCAAGCCTTAAATAAAATGATAAAAAACAAATAGCTGTTGAGATAAAGAAAAATAAATAATTATAGTTAATTTTCATTTTTTAAAAAACTTTTAATACAATTTTTAATAAAATTTTTTGATTTTTCTTTTTGTTTATCAAGTTCTTTGTTAATTGGAATATAATTAATTTTATCATTAAAATTTATACTTTTGTTGACTATTCGATTTGAAATTTTCAAAGTATGCAAAAAATAATCTAATTTATTTTTCCTATATGGATCATCAGTAAACCAAAATGTTTTATTATATTTAACACTAAATAACACTCCATGAAACATAGATGTAAAAACACAACTTGAATATTTAAAAATATTTAAAAAATTAGAAGGATTAACATCTACTAGATTAACGTCTACCCAACTATTATGGAAGCCTATGGACACTAATTGAAGATTATTTTTTTTTGAAAAATCAATTATTGTTTGTGTTTCTTCTTTAGAAAAAAATTGCCCATATATCAAACAATATTTTTTACTAATAATTCTATCTTTTTTTTCTAAAAATAATTCAAACTCATTATCAATCAAAAAAATTGGATCTAGGACAATTTCTACATTTATGTCTAATAGTTTTTTTAAAAAATTACGTGAACTTAAATCTCTAACAGACAAAAATTTAAAATCTTGAAACAACTTTTTTAATTCATTGCTAAAATTATTATCAATTTTGCTTGTGCCAGAACTACCAAAGCTTGCTGCATAACTAAATTTAAAAGCTGAGTTATCTTGACCAAAAAAAAATGGGTCGTACCCAAAAAATGGGTTTTGAAAATTCCAAATTTCATCACTACCATAAATACTTATTTTATCTAATTCATTATTGTTTTTAATAAACTTCGTTATTGGTCTTGTTTCAATGTACTTATTTTTCCACTTTCTAAATTTAAAAAATTTTTTAATTGAAAAAAATGAATGTATTAAATTTTTTTTTATAATGGGTTTAAACTCTTCTCTAAATAGTAACTTTTTTGGTTGATACTTGTTAAATTCAACAATGGCACTAGTTTGATTTTTTAAATAAGTCTTTAAAAATAAACTTTGAAGCAGTGCACCATAATTATTTCCATAAAAATACGTATGAATATTAATTTTCATTTAATTTTATCTAAAACAATATTTTCTAATTTTATTTTTTTTCCTATAATCATTTTGAGTTTATTAATTAAATTTATAGCATCTACTGAGCTTTTACTTCCTCTATTTATCAAACAATTTATCGTTTTATCTGACAGTGTAAAATGATTATCATCAACTATTTTCATGTGTTTTCTATAAATTTTGTTAATTTTTTTTCTAAATGTAGCAATATCACTATTACGTAAAAAATTATTTTTTATTAAAATAGAAAATATTTTGTAATACATAAATATTAAAAAAAAATTTATAGATTTAAATTTTATATCTGAATACAAATTTTTAGTTGCAAATAAACTTCCTAAATTTGGATACTCACTTTCTTGAATATTTTTTCTATGTAGTTTTATCTTTTCGCTTTTTATTTTGATCAAATCTAATTTTAACTTATTAATAAATGGAAATACAAAATTAGCTCCTAGAATAATTTCTTTGCTGTCTTGAAATTTCGAATTTCTCCAATTAAAATTACTTTCTTCTTTATTCCTCTCTATAATTTTTCCATTTTCATTCATTGAAAATATTTTAGTTATATAATTTGTGAGTGCATTATTGTAACAAGAAGCATTCATAAAAATTCCTCCCCCTACACTTCCTGGTATTCCCAGTAATCCCTCTGCTCCTAAATATTCTTGATTTATTATAAAATTTGCAAATCGGGGAATAGACACTCCCGCATCTACATGAATTTTTAAGTCCTTGTCATTGTTAATTATCTTTATGGAATTTATTTTACTCAGGTTTATTATTGGTGTTAAAATCATTCCATCTCTAATAATCGTATTAGAAATATTTCCTAAAGTATAGAAGTTGCAACGTTCCTTATCTAAAAAATTTAATATTTTTGCCACTTGATCAGCGTTTTCAGGAGTAATATAGGTTCTTATTATTCCGCCTGCTTTTAACCAAGATCTATTAGAAACATTAAAGTTTTGAATATAGGTTATTCTTTCTTTTTCCAGGTATTCAAAAATTTTCTGATTATTATTTTTCATTTCTAAATCTTAGAAATTTACTTAGGTATATCTTTATTTTTTTTAGAAAGCTTAACTTGTTAACTACTCTATTTTTATGAAATCTTTTATTAAAGTTATTATATTCTATATTTTTCCATATCTTATTATTGGAAGATATTGCGATATAGCAGGCATTTCTAGTACCATTAATTTTTGTAACGGGATTTACATCATGAAAACTTATATTTGATTGCACACTTGCTACCACAACATTAGGTTTTGGTTTTATGATATTATCAATTGTTAATTTATCCTTACATTTTTTCCAAATTCTAAGTTCACCACCCTCAATAGATTCATATCCTCCAAAATAAATCAGGATTGATATTAACCTCTGTGGATTATCTACATGAATGCCTTTCCCACCAGTTTTTTTTCCATAACCAAGGATTCCCATTCCAAGATCTAGCCTTGGATATAAAATATTTTCAATGTTGTTTACTTTAACATCTTGTTTTGAAATTATTTTTTTTGTTTCGTAGGGATCGCTATTAATATTATATTTAAAAATATCTTTTAAATTTTTTTTTTTATTTCAGACTTTAAATCATCTTTAAATAAACTAATAAAATATTCAATAAATTTACTACTGTATATATAGTTGTGTAGCTCGTTATATTCACCTTGTTTTTTTATAAGTTCATTATATAATTTATCTTTATATGAAGTATCATAATTCATTCTATTGATTTTATTAAGTTGACTTTTAAAATCAGTCTGTGAAGGAAAATTATTCTGAAGTTTTTTATAAAAATTTTCTTCAAAAAAATCCTCTATAACTACATATGGATATGGTTTTTTATATTTCTTAATTTTAAAGTTACTATTTATAAAATGCATTTTTATTAACCTCAGAGAAAAATTTTTGTTTTGAGGTTTCCCAAAAACTTTTTTTTTTTAAAATTTTAATAAACTTCTTATCACTATTTCCATTTCCAAAAACAGTTTTTCTTATTTTTTTATAATTATTTAAAAATTTAGTCACTCCCTTAAGTTCTAGTTTTTCTATTTCAAAATTTTTAATTGAACTATGAATTAATCTTTTATATTGCCTATCACCAATATTTATTGCTGGAACGTTAAACATTGGAGCTTCATAAATTGCTGAACTAGAATTTCCAATAATAAAATCAGAATTTTTTAGTAATGATAAAAAATTTTCAAATCTTAAGTTTTTTATGATTTTAAAATGTTTGTTTTTTAAATTATTATAAATATTAATTATTTGATTGCAGCCAGGATCATTATTTGGATAAATAACTATAGTGTTTTTATTTAATTTTTTTAAAAAATTTGTTAATTTTATTGTTTCTTTTTTGATTGATTCAACTTTAGAGGTTACTGGATGCCAGAGTAATATTAGGTAGTTTTTAAATTTTATCGAATATCTCTTTTTAACATAATTAATCGAAGGCAATTTTTTTTTCAAAATTATATCTAAATCTGGAGAACCTATGGTAAAAATACTTTTTTTTTCTTCTCCCATGTTCAAAACTCTTTTATAGGCAATTTTTGAGCCAACAAAATGTATATGACTTAATTTGGTTAAAGCATGACGTATAGTGTCATCAATAGTGCCTGAGACTTCACCTCCCTCTATATGTGCTGTAAGTATATGATTCAAGGATCCAACTAAAGCACAGCTTAAAGCCTCTACCCTGTCCCCATGTATAACTATTAAATCTGGCTTTAGACGTTTTACTATATTTGAAAATTTTTTAGTTGTTTTAGTGAGTATTAATTCCAACCTATCATTTAAAGATTGATTTCTAAATTTTATAATATCTTTTTTAAATACTTTTTCAACTTCACGGTAGGTATTACCAAACTTTCCTATCATGTGCATGCCTGTCACAACAATATAAACTTTAAATCCCTCTTTTTTCTTTGTAATTCTAATTAAGGATTTTAACTTTCCAAAATCTGCTCTAGTTGAGGTAACAAAGATAATTTTTTTAGTTGATATCATTCTTTCTTATTTGTCTATTTTCATGTAAATCTTTTTTTGCTTTTTTATTAAACATTTGATTTAAGTTTTCTGCTTTAAAATACCCTGTACCAGGTCTTTTGACCCAGATATTTTTTTTTGTTAATTTTTCACCTTTCTTAATTTTCTTAATTGTAACCACTGAAGCAAATGCAAATTTTCTAGTTATCTCTTCTTCTTTTAATATATTTTTAGTTCCTTTCAATTGGTTTTCAATTCTAGTTGAATATAAAATGAGCTCTGCTAGTTGTTTTTCATCTATAGATGAACTTATATCTGGACCTTTAATTTTATTGTCATTTATAAAATGTTTTTCAATAATTTTCGCTCCTAGGCTCAAAGCAATAATAGATGAAAGGAGATCTCCTGTATGATCTGATAATCCAATAATTTTTCTAGGATAAGTTTTTTGTAACTCTTTAATGCTATTTAATCGAAGTAATTTATCCTGCGTGGGATAAATATTGGTTGTATGCATCAGTGCAAAATTAACCTTTCTTTTTGTTAGAAAATTACTAGTTTTTTTTACTTGTCTTAGTGAATGAAGTCCGGTGCTTAAAATAATAGGTTTTTTAAATTTTGACACATAATCAAGTAAAGGAAAGTTACTCATTTCACCTGAGCCAATTTTAAATGCTGGTACATTAAATTTTACAAGTCTGTCTACTGCTTTTCTTGAAAATGGTGTACTTATAAAGATCATTTTCTTTGATTCAACATATCTTAAAAGTTTGTACTCATCTTCTTCGTTCAGTGAATTATTTTTAATAATCGAAAATATATTATTTTTAGAATTTCCTGGTGAAATTTTTTTTGCCTCTAGAGACATTTCATCTTCCGGAATGTGCGTTTGATGCTTAATGATTTCAGCACCTGCTCTTTTGGCAGCATCTACTATTTTTATAGCTTTTTCAATATTGCCACCATGATTAATTCCTAGTTCTGGAATGATTAATGGCTTAGAATGAAAATCAATTATTCTATTTTTAATTTTTAACATGAGATATTGTTATTTCAATAAACTCTTATTATGTTTTAATTATGAAGCTTGGCACCTTATAGAACGACAGCTTTTTCAATTTTAAATCACTTCTTTTTTTTAAAAATTCATCAACAGCAGTTGTGGCTCCTTCTACAGTTCCATAATCATCAACTAAAATTATACCATTTTTAACCATTCTCTTCTCTAATAAATTTAATACAAATTTAGTAGATTTATAAACATCCATATCTAAGTGCAATAATGATATTTTCGTATTATCGTTTTTTTTGATAAATTTTTTTAGCGTATTTTCAACATTTCCCTCTATTAACTCGAAGTTTTCAAATTTTTTTCTTACTAAAATTTTGTTAAGGTTTTCTTTTGAAATTGGATGACCTGCATCTAAAGTAAAATCTTTAACTAATTTTATATCACTTGTTTTTTTTTGTTTTGGAAACTTTTTGAACGTATCAAAACCAATAATTTTTCTAGAAAAATTATTTTCTAAAATTGATCTATAGGTTAAAAATCTAATTAAGCTAGCTCCCTTAAAAACTCCAAACTCCAATATATCACCAGGTAAATCAGCAATTTTTTTATATATTTCGTATTGATACAATAATTTACCAATTCTTGAAATATTTGACTGATGATAAAAAATATTTTCTGCTTCCCAGAGGGTAGTTTGTGATTTTATTTTTTTATTAATTGCCATAGGTATTTATTAAATGTTTTTTGAATATTGTAAATTTTATTATAAAGTTTATATATCTAAACTATTTTATGAGCCAAATAAACATTTTAATGTATCATTATGTCCGCAATATAAAGGATTCAAAATTTCCAAATATCAAAGGACTAGAGTTTAAAAATTTTAAAAACCAATTAAATTATTTACAAAAAAATTTCAATATTATTGATCCGCAAAAACTTTTAGAATACCCAAAATCTAGATTACCAGATAATTCATGTGTGTTAACTTTTGATGATGGATATAAAGATCATGTAAAATATGTTTTACCAGAATTAAAGAAAAGAAAACTCAAGGGTTGTTTTTTTCCGTCTGGTATAACAACTTTTGAGAATCAAGTTTTAGATACCAACATGATTCAGCATATCATTGCAAAAGCACCGTCTATTGATAAATTATTTAAAGAAATCAATACACTCTGTATAGAGTTCGGTGAAAGTAAAATTTCTATAAATAAAAAAATATTACTTTATTCTAAGAATCCAAAAAAAAATTCACAAAATCCAAGAAATCGATTTGATAAAGGAAAGGTAATTTATATTAAAAGATTACTTCAATTTGGACTTTCAAAAAAAACGAGACAATTTATAATTAAATTACTGTTTAAAAAATACGTTAATGTTTTAGAAAATATTTTTGCTAAAGATTTTTATCTAAATGTTGATGATATTAACAAATTACTTGATAATGAGATGACCATCGGGAGTCACACATACAGCCATGAATGGCTAGCAAATCTTTCTCCTAAAGAACAAAATATTGAAATAAATCAATCCGTAGACTTTTTAAATTATTTTAAAGTTTCTACAAAAAAATGGTTTATCTGTTTTCCTTATGGTTCATACAATAAGAATACACTATCTCTATTGAAAAAAAATAATTGTAAGATTGGCTTTACAACAAAGTCACAAATAGCAAATTTGAAAAAAAATAATCTTTTAGAACTTCCTAGAAAAGACACTAATGATTACCCTAAATGAATATTTTAAAGAATTTTCCTTATTTTTAAAACTTTATCTGGAGAATTTTTTTTTAAAGATTCGTATGATTCTTTCAGAAGATTAAAAATCTTATTATTTTTTTTAAAGATAATATTTTTTATACTTTTAATAGATTGTATTTCAGCAGCAGTGCCTGTAACAAATGCACAATCTGCCTTAAGTATATTCTTAATTTTATAATCACCTTTTTTAAATTGAATATTTTTAATTTTACAAATTTCAATAACTGCTTTTCGCGTGATTCCATTTAATATAGAATGTTCTTTTGAAGTATAAACTGTGTCATTTTTTATCCAAAAAATATTACATGCACTGGTTTCTGCAATATTTTTTTTAAGATCTAGCATTAAACAATCATCAAAATTTTTTTTTGTTGACTCAATCCTTGAAATCACTGACACTTGATAGGAGCCTGACGATTTTGCTGCAATAGGATATATTTTGTTATTTAATTTTGGATATTTTGATAGATCTAATTTAATTCCTAAATTAGTCGCAAATAATGTTGGCCACTTCCATGTTGCCACACATAATAAGCTTTTACATTTGCTTGTATCTGGAGACATTGAGTGTGATGATCTATATATTAGTGGTCTTATATAGCCATTTTTTATTTTATTGATTTTTATAATTTGCTTATGAATTTTTTTTAATTGTTTTAAACTTAGATTAATTTTTAAACCCATCATTTTTGATGACTGCATAAGTCTTTGTAAATGATCATCTAAAAATAAAATTTTTTTATTATAAACCCTAATTCCTTCAAAAACAGCTGAGGCAAAATGCAAAGAATGGTTTAGTACATGAATTTTTGCTCTTTTATTATCTATAAATCTATTTTCAAAATATATTTTTCCCTTAAGTTTAGAAAAATCCATTTATTTGTTATATCTTTTATTCAAATTAGAGTGACTTGAAATAAAGAACACCAAAGACTTTCTTTCTCCTTCTTCAACTCTAGTTACTTCATGAGGATAATTACAATTACTTATTATAAAGCTACCTTTGGTCGGAATAAAATCATTGTATGACGCATCGGGCTGAAAAACTCTATAAATACCACCTTTAAAATTGTCTCCAAGCTGAATGACACATGCTGCTAAATAATCAGGATTACTATCTGTATCTAAATGATATCCAACAAAATTACCTTTATTAATTTGATTATATTGTATTCTTCGAAGATAAAAATCTTCTTTTAAATTTAGAGTATTTTTAATTATCTCTTTAAACTCATCATTTTGCAAAATCTTAATAACATTTTTTGAATAAAGGTTTTTTACTATTTCTGGTTTTAGTTTGTCTGTCATAAACCTGCCCACCATTAAATTATTAATTTCTCCTGCATCTCCTACTTCTATAAATTCTTTTTCTATTTTTTCGCAATATTCGACAAGTTTTTCAAAGTTTTTACTGTCTAAAGGATTTAATTTATCATTAAATGAAATTAATACTGTTCCTTTGGATTTGTATGTATTAATTATTTCAGAAAATTTTTTATCAGACATATTTTGGTTTACCATATATCACTGGAACACTTTTATTCAACGAATAAAAACTTGCCATTTTTGGATGATCAAGACCAAGAACAATTAAATTATTAAATTTAGCCTTAAATAAATCTCCCATTGTTGAATATTCAGCTCCCTGCTTAATAACTAAATCTAAAAAATCATTTTCATTTTTTCCAGGAAACCAAGATGAGTACAATTCTGTTCTGGAGGAAACAATTTCATTAATATTTTTTTTGTAATTTATGTTTAAATCATATTTTTTTTTTAATTTAGTTTCATTATGTTTGCACCTTTTTAACCAATCTTTTTTATTTGAAATATCTTTTACTAAAAGTTTAACTTCAGCTGTATTATGCAATTTATTACTCATTTTCACAGCACTTTTTTCTAATTGATTAATAAAATCATTTTCTGAAATTTTTAATCTATTACAGATATCACCAGAATAAGATTCAAAATCTCCATAATATAAATGGTGTTTAAATTTTATTTTATGTTTTTTTAACAGCTTATGAAATTTGTGAATTATAATAGCTAATCTTTTTCCGATTAGACCTAACCCATCATTTAATTTATTAAAAGTATATTTATATAGACCCATTCCAAGGTGCACATGCTCATAATCTGGACATAAAGGGGTAATAATATGTACCTCTCCACTCTCTATGTTATTAATTATATCTAATTTGATACTGGTTTTAATTTTTTCTAATTCACAAACTTTCTCAAATTCTAAAAAAAATTTACTTGTTTTTAATAACATATTTAATTTGTCATTAAATATTAACATTGAGAGAAGAGATGGATTATATCCAAGAATTTTTCCAAATTCAGAAAATTCAATATTTACTTTTTTTGATTTTAATTTTTGATTTCTTTTTCTTAAGTTTAATTTTTTTATATTATACTTTTTTTTTATAAGCTCCCAAAAGATATAAAATTTATATTCATTTATAGTAGTATTATTTTTTTTAAATTCCTTATAATCTTTTTTTAATCTTATTATTCTTTGCTTTTGTTCTAATAAATTCCATTTTTTATAATTAATTATATTGTTATTAATTATTGATCCAAGAATATATTTTGATGTTGTTGAGTCTATGTCCATTATGATTTAGATTTTTTTACAAAAAATTTTTAAAGAATTATCATAAATTGGAATATTAGTTTTTGGAACTGCCACATAAACTAAAGATGAAATATTCCCATATTTATTTTTAATATTTCTAATATAGGATTTTATTTTTTTTTCATTACCATACAAAACTACATTTCTTGTGGCATCTTCAGGTGTATTAATATTTGCACCAAAACAATTGTGTTTGTTAAACATTTTCAATTTTTTAAAAATAGTTTCAACTACATTTAAATAGGGTGATTTTTTATCTATTAAGTAACTTTCAATATTTTTTTTATTACTAGCAAATATAAGTTTTGATAATCTGATTTTTTTTAACGCATCACTTTTTTTTAATTTTGAATATGTTAAATATCTATCGATATGATTATGTATAATTTCATCAGAACAAAAATTGGAAATCATAATAGACCAATTATTTTTTGCACAAAGCTTAACGTTATAAGAATTTTGACCTAATGCAGGCATTATTATTTCTAAGTTTTTTCTATTATTATACAATTTATTGAAATAACCAAGACCAAGACTTTTATTTTTGGATTTTTCTACTGAAACTTTAAAATTTTTTGTTGAAATTTTTGAAAAATTCTTAGCATATAATATTTTTTTTATAACACTGTAAGCTTCCAACATTAATGGATGATTATCTTTATCTAAACATCCTACGGACTCCTTGTCACTATTATTGGCTCCAGATCCTATGCCTAGAAGTAACCGTCCTTTAGAAAGATTATCAGCTAGAGATATTTGGGCTGCTGAGACTGCTGGACTATAAAAATTTAAATTAGAAGTTAGTGTTCCTAATTTAATTTTATCTGTTACCGCAGAGGCTGTTGCAACCATCATTAAACTTGAGGCAATTTTTTCATGTCTATCTGTTAGATGCTCACCAAAGAAAGCCTCTGTTATACCATTTTTATCACTGTACTTGATAGACGTTAGAATTTCATCTGTAATATCTGATAATATTTTTTTTTTATTATAGATAGGTATATAAAAAATTCCTTTATTCATAAATTTATATAGAAAATTATACCTTTTTTATTCTTTAACTAAAACAAAAGCTCTATTTTGTCTAGATCAAAATTAATTATTACTTATTTAATTTTTTGGTCTCCCGTAAATATTTTTATAAAATTTATGGAAGGTATAAAATACATCAACGAAAACTAACTTACCATTATCATTTTTCATTACAATAAACCCACCTTCATTAATAAATCCTTTATCTATCTGGCTAAAATCAGTCTCTTTTGCAATTTTATCAAAAATATCAGTCGTTCTAATAACGCCATTGTGAGCAGTAATAATTGCATTCGAGTTTTTTTTTAATTTAATTTTAAGAATTTCATTTTTTACATTTTTTGCCATTTCCTTTGTATCTTCATAATATGGGCCATAGTGCAAAAAAATATTTTTAATATAATCGTATCCTCCAAAAGCTAATTCAGCCGTTTGCCTTGCACGACAACTTGGACTTGATACAACTACATGATATGGAAGTTTAATTTTTTCAATAAGCTCTCCGATTGCCTTTCCTTGAACTAAGCCTCTATCTGAAAGACATACAGCTTTTGAAAAATATTCATTTTCTGCTTTTAAATTGTTCAATACCTCAAGTGAATCGTATTTTGGTACATCAATCCACTTTTCTCTTTCTGCGTGTCTGAAAAATAAAATATATCCACCATTAGTTATGATATCTTTTGCAAGATCATATTGTTTCCTTTCTGTTTTAGATTTTTGTGGAGTAGTTTTAATAAATTCAACAATTAAATTTCTTTTTAGGTACAAGTTTACGGTTGATGATAAAAGAATTAAAAAAAAACCGAATAGAAATCCTAAAATTATTAAAACTCGTATTGGCTTAGACTTTAAAAAATTGTTCATAATTTACTATAATAAATTTTTTCTTAAATTCAATGTTTATTACTTATAATGATTCTAAATATAAAAAATATTACTTTTCAAAAATTTTAAAATAGGAGAAAGGAGCCGACTTTTTTAAGAGTCTTTAACTTTAATAGCCTCTATAACTAGAAAATAAAATTTTTCTTTCTTCGAAAAATACGTGCGCATTACTTCCTCTTTGTAATTAATTTTAAAACCATTTAGAGTTAATAAGTCACAATATTGATTTAAATTCATAAATCTCAATGCATGATCAGTTGTATATGCTGATTTTTGTTTCAAAGATATTAACGTGTCTTTATCGTGCAACTTTCGAGTTTTAAAGTTGAACATGTCAGATTTTTTTGATGGAAAATAACTAAAAAAATTTCCTTTTTTTTTTAAAATTCTATTCACTTCTATAATATACTTTTGCCCATTATATCTATCTAAAGTACAAGATGAAAAAACGTCTACTACTGAGTCAAAAAAAGAATTTTTATAGTTCATAGAAGTGAAGTCACCTACTGTAAAATAACCTTTTAGTTTTTCTTTTTTAAAAAGTTTTATTGATAGTTTTATAGCTTCTTTTGAAAAGTCTATTCCATAAGTTGAAAAACCTTCTTTTGATATCATCTGCAAGTTACCACACGTACCACACCCTGTTTCTAAAATTTTAATCTTTTTTCTTAGTTTTGTTTTAATTGAAAAAAAATTTCTTCCAAAAAATCTGCACAATTCCTCGTTTGGATATTTTCTTTGATGGTTTAACCCTTTATTTTTGTAGCCTTCCTCGTATAGATTTTTGGCTTTTTTTATAATTTGGGTCATATTTTTTAAAACTTCCCTTGTGTACTTTTCTTAAAATCTCAAGATTTACTTTTCTCTATAACAGTTTGCATATTGATTTACTCATGTAAATAACAATTTAAGATAATTCTTGTATAGTTTATCAAATCTCAACTTTAAAAAAAACTTTTGGATATTTATCTGATCCATATTTTTCTTTAAAATCCGATATTGACAATTCTTTAGCAGTTGGTTTAAATTTACCCTGTGCGTAATATCTTTCTCCTATTTCATAAAAATGAAATTGATTATTTTTATAGTATTTCATTGCATTCCATTCAAGAAAATGTCTCGGTGAGATACTTTCATATTTTTTTAAATTTACTTGACTCCATCCCCAGGCGAAATCATTAAATCTAGAACAATATAAATAAGAGATATTCTTATTATCTAAATTTAAAAAAAATAAATCAGCCTCATTATCATAAATTTTCTTCAACATAATTTCCCATGTTTTTTTTGGTCTCGTATCTCTACCAGCTGAAATTCTATGATATTTTTTAAATTCATTAAACTTTTCTTTAATATTATTTTTTGTTTTTTTATAATTTAAAACCTGAAATTTTAAATTTTTAATCTTTGATGTTTTGTTAATATTTTTTCTATGATACTTGCTCATATTAGACAATAATTGATCTTCTTCCTCGTTTAGATCTAAGATTAATGTGTTATGAACATTGAAACTTTTTGAATATGCCAAAAACTCAAATTGATTTTTAGAAGAAATTTTAACTTTATTATTCTTAAAATATACTGGACTTACTTGAAGATTTATTTTTAACCTCTTCAACATAAATTTTTTTTTAATTAATTCAAATGAATAGTCATAGACTCTTTTTCTTAAACTTATTTTGATTTTAGAAGAAAATACTGGGGAAAAAATAGAATTATTGCCAAAAGAAAGGCTTACTTTTTTTTTATTTAAATTTTTAGCAATTGGTATTAATGCAATTAATGTATTTTCATGAAATATTACAAATGATATATTTTCAATTTTATCATAAGCAGAATAATAATTTAAATTATTCCAAGTACAATTATGAAGAGATCCCTCTAATTCAGTAAGTAAATTATTCCAAGAGGACATGG
>TARA_B110000027_G_scaffold74824_1_pt1 | contig 13851 bp, 13 predicted proteins | sample TARA_B110000027 | Tara Oceans TARA_B110000027 (sample SAMEA4397101) | marine metagenome | biome: Polar Biome; feature: [SRF] surface water layer (ENVO:00010504); material: water (ENVO:00002006), including particulate matter (ENVO:01000060) such as... | depth 5 m
CTATTCTTTACATTATATTTTCAGCCTTAGTGCTATTACTCAATACCACCGTTAATCACGCAATAACAACTCCATATTTCTTTGTGTGTTTTATTATTATATTTATAATATCAATAAAATCTCTTGCCATTGAGCCCGAATGAAGAAACGTAAATATCAAATATGCTCAAATTGCATAATGGATACTTCAGATCATCAGATAGTCTTTAATTCAGAGGGTAAATGCGATCATTGTATAAATTTTCTCGATAACTTAAGTGAAACTTGGCAAGACTCTATTCATTTTAAAAGTATTTCAAAGCTGAAATTAATAGCTAAAAAAATAAAAGAAGAGGGTAAGAATCAACAACATGATTGCATTATTGGAGTCAGTGGCGGGACTGATAGCTCCTACATGCTTCATTATATTGTGACTGAATTAGACTTAAAACCATTAGTTTTTCATGTTGATGGTGGATGGAATTCTAAATCTGCTGTTCACAACATCAGAAAGTTAGTGTCAACGTTAAATCTTGATTTACAGGTTACTGTTATTGATTGGGAGGAAATGAGGGATTTACAACTTGCATATTTTAAATCTGGTCTGTCCAATGTGGATACACCACAAGACCAAGCATTCATATCTGTTCTATATCACTATGCAAGCAAGTATAATATTAAATATATTTTAAATGGTGGAAATATTTCTACAGAGAATGTGGTTGTCCCCTTGGCGTGGATGTATTATACAACTGATATGCGTTTATTTAATGATGTAACAAATAAGTTTCTTACTAAGCCTCTTACTTCTTTCAAAACAAGCTCTGCTATTAACCATAAAATTAAATTAAGACACCTTAAAGGAATTAAAGTGATCAAAGTACTGGACTTTATACCATATATCAAAAAAGATGCTGTCAAACTCATGGAAGATAAATATAATTTTGAAAGCTTTCAAAACAAACATTCTGAATCTTTATTTACAAGATTTTATGAGGGATATTGGCTACCAACTAGGTTCAATTTTGATACAAGAAGGGCAACATTCTCAAGTCAAATTCTTACAGACCAAATGACAAGAGAAGATGCGCTTGAAAAAATTCAAGTACCAGCCTTATCTCAGCATGAAGTTAATGAGTTATATGATTTTGTAGCAAAAAAATTACGCGTACCTTTGAATGAATTACAGAACTATCAAACCATGGAGCTTAAAAGCTTTTCTGATTATAAAAACCAAGCACTTTTATATAAAATAGCTTCTATGCTGTTTAAAATTTTTAAAGGTGATATTTCAGGTGCTAAAAGATGATTTCTGTAATAGATTATGGTCTTGGAAATGTAAATGCAATTGTGTCCGCATATTTTCAATTAGGTATTAATTGCAATATTGCCTCAAAACCTTCTGACCTGAAATCTTCCACTCATATAATCCTGCCGGGAGTTGGATCATATGATCATGCCCTACAAAAAATTCGAAGCAAGGATTTTGAAGCTCCACTCAATGAACTTGTGCTTGAACAAAAAGTAAAAGTGTTAGGTATATGTGTTGGGCTGCAGATTATGACCAATAATAGTGATGAAGGGTCACTGTCAGGTTTTGGTTGGGTAGATTTAGATACCAAGAGAATAATGCCTAATTCTAAAACTGGAAAAAAATTTAAAGTTCCTCACATGGGATGGAACTCAGTTAAACTCACAAAAGAATGCTCACTCCTTCAAGGAATTAATAACAACCCGTTTTATTTTCTTCACTCTTTTGCTTTGAATGATCCTCAAAAAATTTACCAATCATCAACCACTATGTATGGAGGATCCTTAGTCGCCTCAGTTTCTCATCAAAATTTATATGGAACTCAATTTCACCCTGAGAAAAGTCATCATCAGGGATTAAGAATTTTTAAAAACTTCTACCAATTATAAAAGTATGCTTAAACCAAGATTAATAGTTTTTTTAATGATTGAGAGTGGTTATATCAAAAAGTCTAAATCTTTTACCGATTACCGATACATAGGAGACCCATTAAATACTGTAAAAATTTTTAGTGATTTTTTGATTGACGAATTAGTTGTAGTAGACATAGATGCAACAAAAAATAGATGCGAACCTAACTATGAGTTAATAAAAAATATTGCTTCAATATCTAGAATGCCTCTTTGTTATGGTGGGGGGATAAATGAACTAAGTCAAATAGAAAAAATTATTAATCTCGGTGTTGAAAAAGTATCCATTTGCTCGGCATCCTTTTCTAAAATAGGATTTATTAAAGAATCTGTCTCAAAATTTGGAGCTCAAAGCATTGTGGGTTGCGTGGATATTAAATACTCAAAAATAACACATGAACATGAAGTCTACATCAAGAGTGGTTCGGCCAAATCAGGAATTAATTTAACTGAAGCCATTGACTTGCTTGTAAGTGATGGAGTTGGAGAAATAATTGTTAACAATATAGACCTTGATGGAACTTATAAGGGATTTGACAAGAATTTAATCGAACAAGTAGTAAGGCGGTCACCAGTTCCAGTTACAGCCCTAGGCGGGGCAAGCTCTCTAGATGACATAAGAGAATTATGGAAATTTACTGATATAAGCGGTATTGCAGCTGGAAGTTTGTGGAGTTTTTATGGCAAAAATGGTCCTGTGTTAATTAATTATCCAGATCAAGAGATCAAAAATAGTTTATTTGCAGAGTCTTCGTTAAATAAAAAATGTTATTTCTAAATAAATTAAATGGATATTAATCTATCAGGAAATTTTTTTATTGATGTATTGTTATTGGCATTAATTCTTGCATTGCCTATTCCTACAACTCCATTTTTAGTTTATTTAGTTACTACTCAAACAATTTATAGATTTGGTATTCTTTACTTTATTGCATCAAATATATTTATATTTCTTGTTTATTGTTTAGGCTACATATCCTCCAAAGTAAATTTTTTTAAATTCTTTGGTAAATATAGATTTATCAAGACAAACCCTTTACTGGATAAAACCAATGCATGGATAAAACGGGCTGAAGCTTTCTCTGTAACTAAGCTTAAAGATATATCAATTTGGAATATTATTGTTCTTAGAATGGTGGGTATTCATCCCATTCTAGTTTCATATGGGTCTGGCTTTATTAAAGGGAGTCTTTTTAAGAATATATTAGCAAATAGTGTTTTAGCTATATTAGACATAATATTTTATTGGGCTATATTAGGCTCTGGTCAGGCAATTATCCAAGCATTGTTTCCTAACTTAGATTTAAAATATTATATTGAACAGCACTTATTTTCCTCAATATCAATAATTTTAATTGGATATTACGCGGTTTTGATTATCATAAAACTGATTCATAAGTTTGTAAGTAAGAAAAAAAATTATTGATCATCATATTGCTAATAAAAATAGGCTTATTTTTTTTGCAATTTCAATTATCATCTTAGTCCCACTCAATAGTTGCAGGTGGTTTGCTAGAAATATTGTAAACAACTCGGCTAATCTCCTCAATTTCATTAATAATTCTATTAGAAATATTTTTGTCCCAGTTTTAATGATATATGGGAAAAGAGACATAGCCATAGGAGAAAAAGCAGTAAACGAAACTATAGATTACATAAAAGCCCCTTACACTTTAAAAAAAATTAACTCTTCCCACTGGCTAGTTCAAGATTCTTTTGATTTGGTTTCTAGTAATATTTTAAATCACTTAGAAAGCAATCAATAAGGGAGCATTTTAAATGATATTTTTTATCTTTAATAGATGATAAAAAATTTTATTCATTTCTTGACCTAATTGATTGTACCGGTTTATTTGGAACTATCTTATTTTTTATTAAATTCGCTAATTGTAATAGCAATGCTACCTTTTACACTCTTTTTGTTTCTGCAACATTATTTTTTAATAACGTTATAAATAGTAACATATCTTTAACTTACTACTTTGTTAACTTTATTATTATTTATTCTATCTCAATTTTTAGTTTATTGAAAAAAAATCCAATAAAAAACCATCCATTATGAAACAGATTGTTCAAAACTTAGATAATGGTAAAACTATTTTAGAAGAAATCCCTGTTCCAAGTGTTAGTGAAGGAAACGTTTTGATTAAAACACATAAAACCTTAGTATCCCTTGGAACTGAAAAAATGTTAGTAGAGTTTGGTAAGGCTAATTATTTTGACAAAGCAAGACAACAGCCTGAAAAAGTAAGGCAAGTTTTAAATAAAATAAAAACGGATGGTCTTAAACCAACTTTAAATGCAGTTTTTAGGAAATTAGGAGAGCCATTGCCTTTAGGTTATTGTAATTCAGGAGAGGTTATTGGTCTAGGAAAGAATGTAAAAAAATTTAAAATTGGAGACAGAGTTATTAGCAATGGAAGTCATGCAGAGGTTGTAAATATACCAGAGAACTTAGTTGCTAAAATCCCTGAAAATGTTACATATGAAAAAGCTTCATTTACAGTTGTTGGTGCTATTGGGTTACAAGGAATTAGATTAATTAATCCTACTTTCGGTGAGACTATTGTAGTAATTGGCCTTGGATTAATTGGCTTAATTACAGTTCAATTATTAAAGGCTAATGGATGTAGAGTTATTGGATTAGACTATGATTCTAAGAAAGTTCAACTAGCAAAAAGTTGGGGTGTAGATGCTTTTACAGTAAGTAATACTGAGACAGTTAATTTAGTAAAAGAATTCACAAATGGCGTTGGTGCAGATGGTGTAATTATAACAGCTTCATCAAAAGGGAATGAAGTGATTTCAGAAGCTGCTCAAATGAGTAGGCAGAGAGGAAGAATTATTTTGGTGGGAGTTGTTGGCTTAGATATCAATCGTTCCGATATGTACGAGAAGGAGTTAACTTTTCAAGTTTCATGTAGTTACGGTCCTGGAAGACATAATACAAATTATGAAAATAAGGGCTTAGATTTTCCTGTTGGATATGTACGTTGGACTGAACAAAGAAATTTTGAAGCTATTTTAAATGCAATAAGTTCAAAAGTTATTGATTTAGAAAGTCTTATCACTGACCGTGTAGAATTAATAGATTATGGCTTAATTTATGAAAATTTATCGAAAAAAGATTCTATTGCTACAATAATAAATTATGATCCGAAAAATTTAAACATTTCCAGAAAAATTATCATTAATAATAAAAATTTTTCAAAAAAAAATGGTGTTATTGGTGTTATAGGTTCAGGGAACTTTACAGGGTTGATGATACTACCAGCTTTAAAAAAGTGTAAAGCTAATATTAAATCTATTGCATCTTCCAAGGGTTTGTCAGGAACAACATTAGCAAAAAAATATTCTATTAATGAGTCAACTTCTGATATTCAAACTATTTACAATGATAAGGAAATCGATAGTGTAGTTATAACAACAAGACATAACCAACATGCAAAACACGTTATAGAAGCTTTAGAATCAGGTAAAAATGTGTTTGTCGAAAAACCTTTGGCAATTACATCCATAGAATTAAATAATATTCAGAAAGTATACAATAAATCTAATAATTCCTTGATTGTCGGATTTAATCGAAGATTTTCGAAGTTTACAGTAGATGCGAAGAAAGCAATTGGGGAAAAGGGCCAAGCAATTAATGTCGTTGCTACTATGAATGCTGGATTCATTCCACTGGAAAGTTGGGTTCAAGATTTAGAAACTGGAGGAGGAAGAATTATTGGGGAAGCATGCCATTACATCGATTTAATATCTTTTTTATGTCAAAGTCAAGTAGAATCTGTTGTTATGAATTCACAGGGATTAAATCCAGAAAAAAATACTGATAATGTATCTATTTTGTTGAGATATAAAAACGGTTCTCAGGGAGTTATTAATTATTTTTCAGATGGGAATAAGTCTTATCAAAAGGAACGTATAGAAATTTATGATCAAGGGAAAAATATTGTGATTGATAATTTCAGAAAAATATCTTTTTATGGATATAATACCAGAGGGTATAAGAAAAGTCAAGATAAAGGTCATTTTGAACAATTTAATAGATGGAATCAGATGATTGTCAAGGGATTAGTTCCAATTATTTCTTTTGAAAGTATAATAAATACAAGTAAAACAGCATTTGCTTGTTTAGAGTCATTAACAAAAAAATCCTGGATTGATATTGAATAAAATTTTTCTCTTACTTGAGACGATTTCCTTTTTAAAACTATCGCAGGTTTATTACCGTGTATATTTTTTAATTAAAAATAAATTTTTTAAAAAAATAAAGTATGATAGTAATTACAAAACTATAATTGATCTTAAATGGGAAAATAATATTTATAATTCAGAATCCTATTTTGGGGATAAAACTTTTTGCTTTTTAAATATAAAATATAGCTTTTCATTTAAAATTAAATGGAATTACAGTAAAATTGATAAACTTTGGTTATATAACTTAAATTATTTTGATTATTTAAATCAAAAAGATATTGACAAAAAAGCCGGTTTGTATCTAATCAAAGACTTTATAAAAAGTTATAATAAAATTATTGATGGTAAGGAATCTTATCCAACTTCTGTTAGAATAATTAATTGGATCAAATTTGTGTCAAAAAATAAAATAAATGATAATTTGGTCTTTAAAACTTTGTATGAGGATTCAAAAAGACTATTTAACAATATAGAATATCATATTTTAGGAAATCACATTTTGGAAAACGGATTTGCATTGTTCTTTGCCAGCAATTTATTTAATGATTCGTCTTTTTTAAATATTTCAAAAAATATTCTAACAAAACAGCTGAACGAACAAATTCTAAATGATGGAGCTCATTTTGAATTATCTCCAATGTATCATAATCATATTCTTTACAGAATACTGGACTGTATCGCTTTACAAGAATCTAACAATAAATTATTAAATAAAAGATTATTAAAATTTTTAAAAATAAAGACTGCTCTTATGCTGTCTTGGGTTAAAAATATCACATATAGTAATGGAGATTATCCTTTATTAAATGATAGTATTTTAATGGATTATAGTTTATTAGATATTATAAATTATGCAGATAAATTTAATATTAGTATAAAAAATATCAAGTTATCTGATTCAGGATATAGAAAATGGATATTAAAAAACACAGAAATTATAATTGATATCGGGAAAATTGGTCCAGATTATATTCCTGCTCATGCCCATGCCGATACTTTTAATTTTGAATTAAACTTCAATAATAAACCTGTAATAGTTGATCCTTCTATCTCTACTTATCATAATTTAGAAGTCAGAAATAAAGAAAGATCAACAGAATATCATAATACGATATTGATTGATAATAAAAATTCTTCACAAGTATGGAGTAAATTTAGAGTTGGCAGTAGAGCAAAGGTTTATGTATTAGAAGATTCTGAGAATATAATTAATGTTTATCATGACGGATATAGAAAAATTAAATGTTTCCATAACAGGTCTTTTTTAAAAAAAAATAATGTTTTTCAAGTAGTTGACATAATAAATCATGAAACTCAACACTTATTTGAATCAAACTTACATTTTCATCCTCAATGTAATCCTATTATGATAAATAACAATCAAATAAAAGTCAATAATATTATATTTCACTTAAGTGGTTATATTTGCCCGAAGATAAAAAAATACAAATTTTCAATGGGATTTAATAAACGCGTTACGGCGTATAAATTAAATTCAATTGTGGGACATAAATCAAGCATCAAAATTATTTTAAATTAAAAATTTATGAAGATCGATATCATTGCTGGTGCTCGCCCTAATTTTATGAAAATTGCGCCTATAATTGAGTCAATTGAAAAGCAGAGCAATAATAAAATAAATATCAGTTACAGGCTGATACATACTGGTCAACACTATGACAAAAATATGTCAGGAAGTTTTTTTGAACAATTAGGTATCCCGAAACCTGATTATAACTTTGATGCTGGTTCTGGAACTCAATCAGAACAAACAGCAGCAATAATGATTAAGTATGAAGAGTTACTTATTAAAGAAACATGTGACTTATGCTTGGTAGTAGGGGATGTTAATTCGACAATGGCATGTTCAATAGTTGCAAAAAAATTAAATTTAAAAGTAGCTCATGTTGAAGCAGGAATACGATCTTTCGATTTATCAATGCCTGAGGAAATTAATAGAATGGTAACAGATTCAATAACTGATTATTTCTTCACCACTTCTGAGCTAGCAAATAATAACTTATTAAATCTAGGAATTAATAAAAAAAAAATATATTTCGTTGGAAATACAATGATTGATACTCTGCTAAAAAATGAAAAAAATTTTTTAAAACCGGAATTTTTTGATAAAGAAAATTTAGTTATTAAAAAGTATTTAGTATTAACAATGCACAGGCCTTCCAATGTTGATGAAGCTCACAAATTAAAAGCATTGCTAGTTACAATAGACAATAATTCACGTAATTTTCCAGTAATTTTCCCCGTACATCCTCGAACTTCAAAAATATTAAAGAATTTAGGTTTAAAGTTTCAATCAATAATTATGGTTTCTCCAATGTCTTATTTGGAATTTAATTTTTTAGTAAAAAATTCGAAATGTGTAATAACAGATTCCGGAGGAATTACTGAAGAGACAACGGTTATGGGTGTTCCTTGTATGACCTTAAGGAATAATACGGAAAGGCCTGAAACTATAACAATAGGAACAAATGAGCTAATTGGAACAGATTTAGATAACTTAAAAACAGGATTAAATAAGTTGTTCAAGGGAGATTGGAAGTCTGGATCAATTCCAAAATTATGGGATGGCAAAGCGGCAAATCGCATTGTAGACCTTTTATTAAAATTAAATTAATTAGTGAAGAAAATAGGTTTTGTTTTCACGTATAAAAGTGGAGCTACGTTAAATAGAATAGTTTCTATGATTAACGTTTTAAATAATTATGAAATTCACTTGGTTGGTCCTATAAATAACTTGGATAATTATAGCAATTTAGAGAAACAAAAAAATATTTTTTTTCATGAAATCAGTTTATCATCAATAAAAAAATCCAACCTCTTTTTGAGATATATAAAAGAATGGATTTATTCATTTAAATGCTCTAAAAAGATAAATTCATTGAATTGTGATGTGGAAATAATTTCTGTCCCATTTATTTCACTTATTATTACATCAAAATTATTTAAAAATAATTCAAAAAAGATTTTAGACATAAGAGACCTGGTTTGGGAATATTATGATGAAAATCAGTTTACAAATAAGGTCATTTTTATTATTCTCAAAAAGGTCCATTTATTTTTTTTGAAAGAGTATACAAATATTACTCTATCAAACTTCTTTGAGCTTGAAAAGTTAAATTTAGACCTTCCTTACAATAACAAACTAGTCATTTCAAATGGAATATCTCAAAATAAATTTAATCAAGTCCAAAAAAATAAAGAAATTAGTAAAGTATCGAATAAAATAATCATAACATATATAGGAAATGTTGGAATAGCACAAAATTTATGGTCATTTATTGATGTTGTTAAAGATTTTAAAATTTTTGAATTTCATATTGTTGGAGGTGGAAATGATTTTACGTCTATTTCAAAAAAGATACATAAAAATAAAATTAAAAATGTTAAATTGATAGGTAGAGTTTTTGAAAGAGATGTTGTTGATTATTACACAAAATCGCATTTTTTATATGCCAAATTGGAATCTAAATACACTACTGCAATCCCATCAAAACTTTATGAATATTTATCAACAGGAAAACCAATTATTTATTCAGGAAGTGGAGCTTCTGTAGAGTTTTTAAAAGAATTTGATAATATATTTGTTATTAAAGATAATAAAAAAGATATCTATAATTTTTTAAATATATGTCATAAAATTAATTTTATTAAAAAGTCAAAAAAAAATATATATCTTATTAAAAAAAATTTCATCAGAGAAAAAATTAGTTTAAAACTATTAGATATTATTGAAAATTAACAAATGAAAAAAAATTTTTCTATTAGTCAAATAAATCAGAAAAAATATCTCATTCCTGACCATTTAGATGATAGGATTCAAATAGAATCGTTTCTTTATAAAAATAAAGACAAGAAGGTTGTTGTTGTTCAAGGATTAGGTTTCGTAGGTGCTGTAATGTCTTTAGTTTGTGCAAATGCTCTTAATGAAGATTATGCCGTGATTGGTGTTGATCTTGCAAATGCTGATAATTATTGGAAAATTAAATCTATTAATGATGGTATATTTCCAGTGGTAGCATCTGATCCTAAAATTGAGGAATTTTATAATATTTCCAAGAAAAAGAAAAATTTTTATGCGACATTTGATCCTTATGCTTATTCAAAAGCAGATGTTATTATAGTAGATATTAATCTAGATGTTCAAAAAGAAACAAGATTTAATGGGGACTTAATCAATTATAACGTTGATTTGAGCAACTTTAAAAAAGCTATAAAATCTATCAGCGATAATTGTAAAGAAGATGTTTTGCTAATAGTTGAGACTACAGTTCCACCTGGGACTTGCAAAAAAGTTGTTAAATCAATCATTGAAAAAGGTTTAAAATTAAGGAATCTAAGTATTGGTAAATTTAAATTAGGACATTCATATGAAAGGGTTATGCCAGGGCCAGATTATATTGATTCCATTCAAAATTTTTATAGAGTTTATTCTGGTATTGATATTAGCTCGGCAGATTTAACAGAAATTTTTTTAAGAACTATTATTTCTACAAAGAAATACCCGCTTACAAGACTGGGTAATACTAATGCTACTGAACTTTCCAAAGTGTTAGAAAATTCTTATAGAGCAATGAATATTGCTTTTGTAACTGAGTGGTCTCGATTTGCTGAAGAATCTGGAGTTAATTTATATGAAGTTATAGATGCTATAAAAATGCGGCCAACACATTCTAATTTGATGTATCCAGGAATCGGAGTTGGAGGATATTGCTTGACTAAGGATCCACTACTAGCTTCGTGGGCAAAACAAAATCATTTTAATTCTAATGAGCCTTTAGTCCAAAGTGAGAATGGAGTTAAGATTAATGACAAAATGCCTCTTTTTGCTTTTCAATTTATGAAAAGAGCTTTTAATTTAGTGAATCTTAAAAATATAAAAGTCACGTTTTTAGGAGTTTCTTACAGAAGTAATGTAGGAGATACCAGATATTCTCCTGTGGAAAAACTATATAATTTTTGTAAAAAAGATGGGGCTAATATTACTTTACATGACCCCTATATTTCATATTGGGAAGAATTGAATTTAAAAATAAATTCTGAACTGTATCCAACACTAAGCAATCAAATAGATATTTTAATAATATCTACATCTCATGATGAGTATAAAAATTCAAACATTTTAATTGAAGTAATATCAAAAAAAGATAGTATGCTTATCCTAGATACAGTAGGTTTATTTTCTAAAATCGAAATCCAAAAATTGCGAACAAAACATATTTTAAAAGTCTTAGGGAGAGGCGATTTATAATAATTATAATATGAAAAAAAGGAAAGTGTTTATTTTAGGTGGTGGAGGTTTTATCGGATCTGCGATTGTGAGAATTTTGAGTAGTAGGGGGAATTATGACATTACTGTTGGAGATAATTTCATTCACAATCAGCTAGATGAAGATTTAAAATTTTTTTACAAGAAAAATAATATTCGCTTATTGCACGAAGACTTTACTAATCCAAGACAATTCGATAAGCTAGAAAATGAATATGATGATTTTTATATGTTGGCTTCAATGATTGGAGTTAATTACACACTTGAAAATCCGCATGAAGTAATTAGAGTGAATACTGCCTTAATTTACAATTCGTTAGAGTGGCTAAAAAAAGTTAAATTAAAAAGTGTGTTATTTACATCTACAAGTGAATGTTATTCTGGAACCATAGATAAGTTTCAATACAAAGTCCCAACAGATGAAAGAATTCCTCTATGTATTGATGATATTCATCATCCTAGGTGGACCTATGCTGCTACTAAAATTTTAGGCGAGTCTGGTTTTTTAAATTATTCAAAACAATATGGATTAAATTGTAAAATAATCAGATACAATAATATTATTGGTCCCAAAATGGGATTTGGACATGTCATTCCTCATTTGGTTGAGAGATTCTCTAAAAAAGAAAATCCTTTTAAGATTTATGGAGCTGATCAGACTAGATCATTTTGTTATGTAGACGATGGAGCTTTAGGTACTATTCAAGCAATGGAATGTGAAAGCGCTTCTAATGATATTTTCCACATTGGAAATGATGTAGAAATTTCCATTGAAAGATTTATTAAAACAACTGGATCATATTTTAATTATAAGGGAAATTATGAAGTTGCTCCAACTTATCCTGGTTCTGTTTCAAGGCGTTGCCCTGATTTAACAAAATCAAAAAATATTTTAGGATTTAAGATTAATTATACGTGGGAACAGGCTCTTTTTTCAACTTTAGATTGGTATAAAGAATATTTTGAAAAAAATCCAGACAAAAAATGTTTTGAAGCACCTGATAAATTTTATACAAAATGACTTATCTTTTTTTGAAAAGAGTTGTTGATCTGTTATTAGCTTTTATAGCTTTGTTGGTATTGTTCCCTTTTTTTATTCTTATAATCGTTATTTTATTGTTGACAGGTGAAGGCGAGGTCTTTTATTTACAAGATCGTTTAGGTTATCATAATAAAAAATTCAAAATTATCAAATTTGCTACTATGGTTAAAAATAGTCCTAACATTGGAACTGGTAGCTTAACTTTAAGAGGTGACCCGAGGGTTTTACCTGTTGGAAAGTTCTTAAGAAAATCAAAATTAAATGAGCTTCCGCAAATTTTTAACGTTATCATTGGGAACATGTCCATAGTTGGTCCTCGACCCCAAATGCAAGGAGATTTTGATAAATTCCCAACCGAATCTCGGAATTTAATATATAAATCTAAGCCAGGCATAACTGGTATTGGTTCTATCGTTTTTAGAGATGAAGAAATTTGGATTTCTAACCATTCTGGAGATAAACATCAGTTTTATCAAGATATGATAGCTCCATATAAAGCACAATTAGAATTATGGTACTTAAATAAATCCTCTTTATCTGTAGATTTTTCACTAATATTTATTACCGCATGGGTCATTATATTTCCTAAATCTAATTTAGTCAATAAAGCTTTCAAATCTCTTCCAAAGCGTCCCACACATTTAATCTAGTTCCAAACTTTTTTAATTACATAGTCTACTATTGCCTATATAATTAGTTTACTGTCCCCTCTTAGTTCAAGTTGCTCATAACTTCTGGCACAAAAAATAATCTCTATTTTTCTTTTTTATTCCTCCTCACTGTAAAATCACCATCTAATAGACTTACTCCAATTTTTCCATTTTCTGTATTTAATGAGCTGTTAATTACTAGTAAATCTCCATTTTCAAGCCCAGCTTCAGCTCTCCAATCTGCATCTACACGTGTAGAAAAGGTAGTATGCTTATTTCTAACTAGTTGGTTGTCTAAACTTATTCGGCTTTCTTTCAAGTCGTATGCTGGTGAAGGAAACTCAGTCGATACTACCTTTTCAGCGATCCATTGCCCAAATTCGTTCTTTTTCTATCAAAGATATTATTGCGTTTAATTCGTAGTATATCTTGAAGGGAATCTAGTTTGTTTCATTTTCCAAATTTTTTAAGATCTTGATTTGCTAGTTTTATTTTACTATCCCCCCTTTTGTTATAAAATCTAATGTTTTCATAGGTACTTGATATTTTGGATTTCCCTTTTTAAAAATAATGAGTTGTGTTTCTTAGTTGGAATTAAGCCTAATGCTATTACTCTAGATGTTTATACTCGATTTTTTAATAAATTTTTTTGTCCTGTAATGGCATATTTATTCTTGTTAAGATTACCTGTATGTCGTCAAAGAAAAGTGGACTTTTTCAGATATAAATTAAGCGAGTGTTGATACTAATTT
>TARA_B110000027_G_scaffold5872_1_pt1 | contig 13793 bp, 13 predicted proteins | sample TARA_B110000027 | Tara Oceans TARA_B110000027 (sample SAMEA4397101) | marine metagenome | biome: Polar Biome; feature: [SRF] surface water layer (ENVO:00010504); material: water (ENVO:00002006), including particulate matter (ENVO:01000060) such as... | depth 5 m
AATACATTTTTTGATAAAAAAACAATTAGTAAAGGTTTTAATAAAATAATAAGTAGCAACTTATTAGCTGAGTCATTTGTAAAATGGGTAACTGATCAAGAAGGAAATGATAAATTTCCGTTGGATCCATTAAACCCAAAAAATTATGATATAAAGGACTTCAAAATCCCAAAATGATTATGGCTAAATATAAAAAAATTAAATAGACAAGGAAGTAATAACAAATAACTATAAAACTATACTCATTTACCTGAACTTTATTTCAGACTTGTATCATTTTTTTTAAGCCCTTTATCTATTATATTTTTAATTATAGAAAAACATTTTTTAATAGTCAAATTAGTTGTGTCAATCAAAATAGAATCACTTGTTTTTTTTAAAGGAGAAATTTTTCTTTTATAGTCACTTTGATCTCTTTTTTTTATACTTTTTAAAACATCTGTATATTTTATTTTATTATTCAATGCCTTTAATTCTTTATATCTTCTTTTTGCTCTAACTTTAATATTTGCTGTTATAAAAAATTTAAAATCAGCATCAGGTAAGATTTTATAAGTAATGTCTCTTCCATCTAAGCATGACCCATTGTATTTTTTTGGCGGTTTGTATGCGAATTGTTTTTGAACAACATCAACTATTTTTCTAATTTTTACATTTTTTGAAATTATTGAAGCTTCAATTCCAATCTCATTGGGTAGCAGTTTTTTATTATTAAGTTCACTTAATTTAATTAATCTAATTTTTCTTTTAATGTAAGTTAAATTGAATTTATCTGGATTCTTAAGTTTATAATAAGCTAATACACGATAAATTTTTCCAGTATCTAGATAGAATAAATTATAGTGTTTAGAAATTAATTTTGATTGCGTACCCGCACCTGCACCAGCAGGTGAGTCTATAGCAACTTTTATACTTTTTTTATTCATAATATCCTTATATAAGACCATTCAATGAAAAAAAACACTAAAGGAACTTTATTTTGGATTACTGGGTTTTCTGGTTCAGGAAAAACTCAAATATCAAAAAAAATTTATTCTCAAATTAAAAGAAATTATGGCCCTACTATTTTATTTAGTGGTGATGATATTAGAAAAATTTTTAATTTAAAAGGCTACACATATAACGAAAGATTCAAAACAGTTATGAAATATTGTAAGTTAGCAAAGTCAATAACAAATCAAGAAATCAATGTTATATTTGCAGTTGTTGGCATGATGCATAAAGTTAGAGCCTGGAATAAAAAAAATATAAAAAACTATGTCGAAATTTATATAAAGTCTAATTTAAAAAAAATTATTAAAAAGGGAAAAAAAAGAATTTATCATCAAAATAAAGATAATATTATTGGATTAGATATAAAAGCAGAACACCCTAAAAACCCTCATATAGTTTTGCATAATTACTTTAAAAAAGATATTAACACTCATTCAAAAGAATTAATGATTAAAATAATAAAACATCTTAATTAATTAAGGATTTTTTAGAAAGTAATTTTGAAATTTTCGGATTCATCAAATATTCAGGTATCAACTTATTTTGTTTCAATAACTTTCTAATAAGAGAACCGCTAATTTTTTTAATATTTTTTTGTAAACAATTTTTATTAAAACATTTTGTGTTTTTCATTTTTTTACAACTGGAACAATAAAAAGGCTCAGCACCAGCAATAATTTTGATATTCATTTTTTTTTGATTTTTATAACAAAAATTTTTTGATTGGTTATAACCAAAAAAACCTTCAAAACCTGCATGATCTCTTCCTACCCAAAAATGAGTACAACCATAATTTTTTCTTACAATTGCATGCAGTGCAGCTTCTCTATAGCCAGCATACCTGGGATAAGAAAAAAAAGGTATAGAGAAAACCTTATTGGAATTAAAAAATTTTGCAGCTAATTTGTTTGTTTTAAGTATTAAAGAATCACTATATTCTCCTTTTTTATACTGACCAATAAGAGGTTGAATCAATAAAGCTCCAAATTTTTTAAATAAAAAATTATGTATCCATTGATGTGCTTTATGAGGAACATTTCTAGTGTGAAAACTTGATAGTGTAAAAATTTTTTTAATTTTCAATTCTTTTTTAAATAATAAAGGTGAAAAAAAGTATTTATGTTTAAGGTTTATTTTACTTTGTCTTTGAAAATCAAAATGCATAAACTTATAATTTTCATTAATAAATTTTTTATAATAAGGATGTTTAGAATAATTAGCTCCATAAATTTTTTTAGATATTTTTTTTTTATCCATACTATAAAAATTTACATTATAGATATTTATTAAATATTTATTCTTATAATATAGATCAAAACTTTTCTTTTTTTTATATTTTAAATAAACTTCTTTAGTTACCCCAAAAGTAATAGGTAAAGGAAAAAAATGATTTTTATATTTCTTATCCTCAATTATTTTAGTAAAATATTTTTTTGAGACAAAATTCTTTAAAGGATAAAAAACATTATTGCGTAAATTTATTAAATCAGAGAATTGATTTTTGTTAATATGTATTTTGTCCATTTTTATGATATATTTCTCGTAAATACTTCAAATATATATATAAAACCATTATAAAAAAAGATGTTATTTGACTTAGTAATAATTGGATTTGGAGTAATAGGAGTTGAAACTCTTTATGGGATTAAAAAAATTTTGCTTAAAAACAAAAAAAAAACCAAAATTAAAATAGCTATAATTGAAAAAAATCTAAAAAATATTCCGGGTGGAGTTGCATATAGTCAAGAAAATTCAAAATTTGGGTATTTTAATAACCCTTTAAGACTGTCACACCCTGATTTTATTAAATGGTTTAATTTAACTGATAATAAGAAAAAATTAATAGATTTTTCAAAAAATAATCTAAATTATAATCTTAATAATTGGTTAAAGAGTAACGAGCTAATTTTAAATAAAAAATTTAAAGATTATAAAGAAATATACTTACCAAGGCTGGTTTATTCTTTTTATTTAAAAGATAAAATTATTGATTTTTTAAAATTAAAAAAAAAAATTAATATTTCATTAAAATTTTATAACGGAGAAGTTAATAGTCTTAATAATAACGATCATTACTGTATTTATTCAAAAAAATTATTTAATGAATTTACTATTAATTCAACCAAAAATAATTTTATATCAAGGAAACATGAATCCAATAGCAAAAATGTAATAAGATCAAAAAAATTAGTTATAGGAACTGGTATTGTTCCACCCAAGAAAATTAAAGAAGTTATAATTCGTAAAAATTTTAATTATATATGGGATTTTTACAGCAGTGGTGGAACTAACAATCTTATCAAAAAAATTAATATAATTTCAAAAAAAAAAAATTATATAAATTTGATTTTTATTGGTAATAAAGCTGGTTTATTAGAAACAATGCAAGAAATTGAAAAACTCATTAAAAAAAATAAAATAAACATTAAAATAATTTGTATTTCAAAAAATACACAAACACTTCAAAAAGCTGAAAGATCAAAAAAATTCGATTTCTTTAAATTTAAATATTTAATTAAAAAGAATATTGATAAAATTAAAGATGCTGAATATATACTTCAATTACTCAAAAGTGAGTTTAAATATGCTAAGTTAAATGGATTTAACAAGTATGATGTTTGGACAAATGTTCTAAAAAATAAAATCATGTCTACATGTTATAATCGGCTTAGTGAAAAAGAAAAAAAGAATTATAATTTTTCTATATTTCCCTTAATCAGAAAAATGACAAGATACACTTATCCAGATACTGTAAGTGCTAAAAATAGACTTGAAAGGGCAAATAAGATAAAATTTATAAAAGATAGGGTAATTAAAATTATCAAAAATAAAAATGGTATTATATTAGAAACACAATCAAACAAATCCATAAAGGGTGAAATTGTAATTAATGTTTCGGGGCCTGTAAGTATTGTAGATAATAAAAATGAAATTAAATTTATATCTTCTTTGAGAAAAATTACAAAAAAATTTAATAACAGAGGTTTTTCACCAAATAGTAATTTTATGCTTGAAAAAGATCTCTATTTACCTGGCACTTTGTCTAATAACTTTAATCCAGGTAGAGAGACCATAATTAAAGCAATTACTAAAAATGCTCATAAAGTTGCAAAACATATTCTAAGTTAACGTCTTAAATCCAATTAATTTATATTAATCTTATATTTTTTAGTATTCTTTTCTTGAATTTTTTTCAAAGATAGTTAATTCATTAAAAAAAACTTATCATGAAAAAAGATCAACTATCTTGGGAAGAATTTTATAAAGAAAGCCAGAGTAGATCTTCATTACCAAAAAAAATAAGTGAATTTAATAGATTAGTTGCACACACTAAAAATTTTTTTGTGATATCAGGATATGGTGCATTCACCCCTGGTTATTTGTTAATTATTTCAAAAGATTTTCTTCCATCGTTTGGACTTATAAAAGATGAACAATTAAATGAACTTAATTTTATAATAAAACTTTTAAAAGAGACTATTGATCTAGAAATAAACAGAAATTCAGTAGTATTTGAACATGGAATGTGTGCTTGTATTGGTGGATTAGATAGAGCTCATATTCATATAATGAGTATTCCAAACAAAACAAATACAAAAAATATTGAAGATGCAATCAATTTAACTCTTTATAACCGTAAAGCAGGGATAGAATATATTGAATATAATAATTACAAACTTCAAAATATCCATGACATAAGCCACATTTATGAAGACTTAGTTTCAAAGAAAGAAAAAAATAAAGAATTCAAGATAGTAGGAAAACTTTTCAAAATTAAGGATATAAAAAATTTAACAGTAAAGAATTGGCCATCTATAACATTAAATCACATTAAGAAGGGTGGGCATTATGTTTATTTTAAGAGTGATTTTGATGAATCTTCCTTTTTGACAACAAATAATTTTGAAACACAATTTGGAAGAGAGGTTGTCTACCAAAATGAATTGATTTTAAATAATGAATTTAAAAAAAAAGTTACAGAGTTTAAAAAAAATAATAAAAATTTAAATGTATGGCAATGGCAACACTACACTTTTGAAAAAGATATTTTAGATTCCATGAAAATAGCTAAAACTGGAATATCTAAACTTAAAAATAAATATGTAAATGAATATAATGAATTTGAGTTAAAGATTATTTAAAGAACAGTAAACTATTATAAAAAAACTCTTTAGTTATTAATATTAAGCTATATTAAAACACTTTAATATTATAATTAAAAAATTAACTTATTTAAAAATATTTAAAATGATAGCAATAGTAATTGGAACCAGACCAGAGTTAATTAAAATATTTCCATTAGTAAATTACCTAAAAAAAAAGAATGTAAAATTTAAAATTATTCATACTGGCCAACATTACTCAAAAAATCTAAATGATATATTTTTAAGTGATTTTGCAAATTTAAGTCCTGATTATAATTTAAGAGTAGGATCAAAACCCCATGCAGAACAAACTGCTTTAATGATGATTGGTATAGAAAAAATTGTAAAAAAAAATCTATTTAACTCCTTAATAGTATATGGAGACACAAATTCAGCTTTAGCAGGAGCCTTAGTTGCATCAAAGATTGAAAATTTAACCCTTATACACCTAGAAGCAGGATTGAGAAGTTTCGAAATAAAAATGCCAGAAGAAACTAACAGAAAAGCTATAGATCATATTTCAGATATATTAATAACAACTACAAAATTAGCAAAAATTTTTTTGACCAGTGAAGGTCTGAATAAAAAAAATATTTTTTATTCAGGGAATACAATTGTGGACGCAATTAAATTTTGTAAAACAAAAATAAAAAATAATTATCTTTTTTTAAAAAAATTTAATTTAATAACCAAAAAATATTTTTTGTTAACTCTCCATAGACAAGAAAATGTTGCAAATAAAAAAAAATTTTTAAAAATTATTAACTCTTTGAATGATGTAATTTTTAATTTTGATATAGATATCATTTTTCCAGCACACCCCAGAACTAAAATTTTTTTAAAGTCTTTGAATATAAAACTTAATAAAAGAATAAAACTAGTTGAACCAATGAATTACATTAATTTTTTAACATTAATCCAAAATTCAAAATTGGTAATAACAGACTCTGGTGGGATACAAGAGGAAAGCTGTGTGATGAAGGTTCCATCAATTACTTTAAGAACTAGCACGGAAAGACAAGAAACTATTCGAATGGGAGCAAACATTTTATCAAAATATGATAGTAAAGATTTGTTAAAAAATGTTTATAAAATTCTAAATAAAAAAATAATTTGGAAAAGTCCTTATGGTAACGGTAAAGCATCTATTGAAATATATAAAATTTTAAAAAAATTAAAAAAGTTATGAAATTAAGTGTTGTAGTACCCGTATATAATGAGAGTAAAAATATATTAATTTTACTAAATGAAATTAAAAAAAACATCTCCCATGATGATGAAATAATAGTCGTAGAAGATGGAAGTATAGACAATACCCTTGATGAAATTAAAAAATTTGAATGTAAATTACTTGTTCATAAAAAAAATATAGGAAAGGGCCAATCATTGATTGACGGAATTAATCTTGCTAATGGTGATATTATTTTGTTCTTAGATGGAGATGGGCAAGATGATCCTTCAGAAATTCCAAAGCTACTTGATGGAATTAATAAAGGATATGATTTTGTAATCGGATCAAGATTCGTGGAAGATGATAAAAAAAAAATTACCAGATACACCAAAACAGCTCTTTCAAATATTAATTGGTTTGGAAACAAAGGTTTGACTTTTTTTATAAATTTTCTTTTTGGATTAAATATAAAAGACACACAATCTGGTTTTAAATGTTTTAAAAGAGATGCTATTAAAAACCTTAATTTAGTGTCAAAAAAATACGAAATTGAGACTGAAATCGTAATTAAATCAAAAAGAGATAAGTTAAAAATTCTTGAAGTTCCCGTGTTTAGGTATGAGAGAAAATATGGAGAGTCTAAACTCTTTGATATTCCTTTTGGAAGATTAATATTTATGCTAAAGGTTTTAAAAGTAATTTTTTATGGATATATTTTTTGGAAATGATGTTTTGGAAAAATAAAAAAGTCTTAGTCACAGGTGCGGATGGTTTTATTGCCTCACATTTAACAGAGAGGTTAATTGATGTTGCTGCTAAAGTAAGTGTCATTATAAGAGGAACTTCTAAAAGTGGAACAAATAAAAACATTTTTCATAATGTTAAAAAAAATTATGTAAAAAAAATCAAAAACGTAATTTCCTGTGATATATCTTCCACAGATGTAATTAATCATATAGTCAAATTAAAACCGGACTTTATATTTCATCTTGCTGCATCTGCTTATGTGCCATATTCTTTTGATCATCCTTTAGAGGTTAATGAAGCTAATGTTATCGGGACTTTAAATATTTTAGAAGCAGCAAAATTGCTTCCAAATCTAAAAAAAATTGTTTGCACATCATCAAGCGAAGTTTATGGAAGTGCTTTAACCAAATCAATTAATGAAGATCACCCTTTAAATCCAACCTCTCCTTATGCAGCTTCAAAAGTTGCAGCTGATAGATATTGTTATTCCTACATAAAAACTTACAATCTACCACTCACAATTATAAGACCCTTCAATACTTATGGACCCAGACATACTTACGATGTTGTTCCTAAATTCATTAAGATGGCTCTCTCAAATTCAGATATAACAGTGCACGGTAATGGAAAACAATCTAGAGATTTAACCTATGTAAGTGATGCTGTAGAAGCTTTTTTAAAAGTAGGTGCCAGTAGAAAAACTAATCAAAAAGTTATTAATTTTGGTACAGGAAAACATCACAATATAATCTTTTTAGCAAAAACAATAAAAAAATTATCTAAAAGTAAATCAAAAATAATTTTTATTAATCAACGAAAAGCAGAAGTGCAAAGATTAACCTGCGATGCATCACTTTGTAAAAAATTAACTGGTTGGAAGCCTAAGATGAATATTAGAGAGGGCTTACAAAAAAATATAGAGTGGGCAAAGAAAAATTGGATCGTCTAAAGACAAACACTGTTAATGAAAATATTAGCTTAGCATTAAATTGGTTAACTAAATCAGGTATTCAAAATAGAGATAAAAATAAGTCAGTAGAGTTTGGTGCCTTTAATGCATGGTATGATTGTCAAAATAAAAAATATTCATACATGTATTCTGAGATCACTGGATATTTAATAACTTCAATGGTCTATCATTATAAAATTACAAAAAATTTATTTTATTTAACAAGTGCTAAAAATGCTGCAGATTGGCTTATTAAAAATGCCCAAGATAATAATGGCGGTTTTAAGTGTCTTTTTTTAATCAATAAAAAGTTGAATTATGGGAAAAAAAAAAATTATATTTATTCATTTGATAATGGGGTTATCATTAATGGACTCGTTAACCTTTATAATGAAACTAAAATCCAAAAATATTTAAAAGCTGCTGAAAAATCTGCAAATTTTTTAAGTTTAAATTTTATAAAAAAAAATAATGAAATTAGTCCAGTCTACGATGTTAAGGAAAAAAAATTTATCAACAATTCAAAAGAATGGTCATTGGTACCAGGTTCTTATCACACAAAAATTGCTATGGGGTATTTAAATTTATATAAAGCTACAAGAAAAAAAATATATTTAGAAAGTGGAAAAAAAATATTAAAAGTATATTTGAAAAAACAAAAAAAAAGTGGAGAATTTATATCAACAAAACATAACACCAATCTCCATCCCCACTGTTATTCTTTAGAAGGTTATTGGTCTTGTGGTGAATTTTTAAAAAATAAAAAATTCAATTCAGTTTCATTAAAGGGAGTAAAATGGGTTTTAAAAAATATTAATGCAGATGGTTTTCCACCTAGACTTAAATTTAAAAATAAATTTAATTATTTTGAAAGAATAGATATATTATCACAAACATTGAGGTTAATAATTTTACATCAAGAAAAATTAAAATTAAACAAATTGGATAAAGAAAAAATTGATAAATTGATCAAAAATATTATGAATAATCAAAAATTAAACTCTAAAAATCCTAAAATAAAAGGTGGTTTTATCTGGGGAAGAAAAAGTAATGGAGAAAAAACTAGTGATGTAAATACATGGGTAACAGCATTTGCAGCACAAAGCCTTTCAATTTTAGAGGATAGTAGATCAAATAAAATTTTAAAATCTAATCCATTTTATCTAATTTAACTTTTAAAAAATTTTAAAAGATATAAGTCAATGAGTAATCTAGCCATTTTATCAATGGCTCGTGTTCTTGGATATTCTATTAAATAGAATTTAATAAAATAATTTCTATATTTTTCAATCTTAGAAATCTTTTTAGTCATGTCTTTGTAATAAAGTGTTTTAATTTTAAGGAGCTTTAATAAAGAGATTTTAATCTTACTTAATATTTTTGTTTCATGACCTATAATTGTATGGAAAGAAATAATCTTTATATCTTTTTTTAAATTGATTTTTTTATTGAGATTATAATAAAAAAAAACAACTCTACTTACTGATTTTTTTATAGATAAGTCAGTACTTATTAAATAAAAATTATTACAATTTTTTTGTATCTGATAAATAAAATTAATATATCTTTTAATATAATTAAAAAATTCTTCTTTAGAAAGTCTACAAATATAATGATGGAAGCCTGAAAGTATAATTGTATCAAAATTTTTAATTCGTTTAGGGTCATTCCAAGCTTCTCGGAATGATATATTAGTCACTTGATTATTTTTGAATACATAATAAAAGGTTTTAACTATGTCTGAACCTTTACCAATTATTAAAATATTATTTATAGAATTCATAAAAGTTAATTAAGTGAAATTTTTAGATTATGCAATTGTTGGATCTGGATTATGCTCATTTATAGCATCATTAAAGGTTAAAAAATCTTCAGTTTTGACTAAATTAAACTATGATACATCTGATGTAACTAAAATATTAAATTTCTATGAATATAATAATCCAGGAGGAAACACTAATATATGGGGAGCTTATATTAATTTAGAAAGATTTAAAAAGTTTTTAATATTAAATAAAAAGTTTCGTAATTTTTATGAACAAAATAATATTTTTACCACTTCAAGGATTTCAAAAAATAGTCATTTCAAAAAAATTGGATATATTCAAAATAAAAAAACAAAAAAAATTTTAAGATTAGACAAATCATTTTTTAAAAATTCAATTAACTTTGACTTAAAAAAAATTACTATAAATAAAAATTATGTCGATTTGATTTCAAACAAAAAAACTTTTAGAGCAAAAAAAGTTAATCTTTGCATTGGTAATATAGGGTTAATCAAAGTTTTAAAACAATCAAATTTAATTTTTAGTCATGATATTATTACTTATGAGGATAGCTCAATTAAATATGTTTTAAATTTTAATTTAAATAATAAGAAATTTTATTATATACCAATGTCTATAAAACAAATAATTGAAAAGTTAATTTATAAATCAAATTTTTATAATATTAATGAAAATAAAAATAATTTAATTGTTCAAGGAGTTAGTAAAGAGAAGAAAATTTTTAAATTTTCTATCGAAAAACTATTAAATGCTAAAAAGAGCTTTCATAGAGGTTTGACAACTAACCATATATCAAATCTAAGAATTAATAATGTTCCTATAGAAAAATTTTTAAGAAAAAAATCTAAAAGAGTTATTATTAATAATTCAGGTACAATTTCAAAATATATACCAGGCTCAATATCTCAAGACTTAATTTTTAACACTTTTGTCAAAAGCTAAAATCTTAAAAAACTAAAAAAATTTATCTTAGAAAATGTTGGATGTAGTGACCACATATGAAAAAATATTATAAGACTATAAAATACAAAATTCTTTTTTAAAAAAGAAGAAAAATCAAACATATAAAAAATTCCCATTAGAAGAATTGGGTAGCAAAGAGTTGCTATCCTAACCACATTTCTACCACTGTTATCTGGCCCACCTAATATTGGCTGAGCAATCATCATGACACAAATAAAAAAAATTATAATTATATTCATTTTTTTATAATCTTTTTTTTTAGAAAAAATGGTAATCAAAAGAGGAGAAAAACTTACTAATGGTAGAGCTAAAAAACGTATTAATTCTCCAACTTTATTGAAATCAAAAAATAGTATGTTGTATGCATTAGAAATTGGAAAACTGCTTGTGGACATGAGGTTGCCGATTTTGATTATTATATAAAAAGAACAAATTGTAACGAATATATAAAGATAGAGTGTAATTTGCTTAAATTCTTTGATTTTAAATACATAAAAAAGAATTACATTAAATGTATATGCAATTGCAGTTTGTCTTAAAAATATTGAAAAAATTGAAATAAAAAAAACTAATTTTTTTTTTTCAAATATTATCCCATACCCTACTAAATAACCTGTAATAAAAAAGATAATGTCATGAACCATGACAGGGTTGAAAATTCCGTATCTAATAGTGTAAGGATTACAAAAGAATAAAGAAAAGAAGATTATAGATGACCTAAAATTTAAATCTAATTTTTTTGCTAAAAAAAAAATTAAAAATATCATCATAAATATAAAGGTAAAATTGACTACATTAAAAACATGAAATAAATCTTGGTTAGTTAAAAAGGATATCAATCCAATTATATATGGTATGAGAAATCTTTGGGCATCGTGTTTTGCAACAATATCATTTTTAATAGCTAATTCTGGAGCTTTATTTGCAATCTCATAAAAACTGATTATATCTGCTTGATTGGCGGTATAGATTAGGCCATTTAAACTCAAATAATCTGTAGTAAAATATAAAAAAATAACAATATAAATAAAGTATAATAATAATTTATTTTGCTTATTTTTTAGATTAAACATGTTGCATCATTAACTTGAATGTTCACTATTTTCAATATTTTAAACATAAATACAAAAATAAATTACAAATTTGATAATTATTATTATGACTTTATTAATGGAGCGATTTTTAAAAAAACTATAGAAAGTATTATAACACAATCATATTAAAATTGAGAATTGATTATCGTAGATAATAATTCTACAGACTATGTAATGCAAAAACTTTTTTTTTCTATATAAATAAATTATGTCTCTAGTTAATATTATTATGACCTGCCATAATGGTGAAAAGTACATTAAAACAGCTGTTAATAGCATATTAAGTCAAACATATAAAAATTGGCAATTAATTTTTTTTAACAACTCTTCAGATGATAAATCTTTAGAAATTGTTCAAAGTTTTCAAGACCCCAGGATAAAATGCTTTACCTCTGATAGATTATTAAATCTAGGTCAAGCACGGAAGAAGGCAATAGAATCTTGTAATGGAGAATATATATGCTTTTTAGATGTAGATGATTATTGGGTTGATAATAAAATAGAAAAGCAAATATTAAAATTCAAAGAAAATAAAAATATTGATTTAATTTACTGTAATTACTATTTATTAAATGGAAATATAAAATCTAAGAAAAGTAAAAAATTATATAAAGGTATTTGCACAAAAGAATTATTAGAGAGTTATATAGATGGTAATCCCATGACTGCATGGTTAACTGTGATGGTTAAAACAAAATGTATCAAAAAATTAGAATATGCATTTGACGAAAATCTTCATATTGCATCTGATATGGATTTTTTTATAAGATTAAGTCAGTATTGTGTAATAGATTATCTTGATAGTTTTATGGCTTATTACAGAATTCATGATTCAAATGAGTCCAAGGAAAAATCGACAGAAATTTCAGAATTAGCTTATATTTGTAACAAATATCAAGAAAATAAAGAAATAAAAAATTTCTTAAATTACAATAATTTCTCAGATAAAATTTTCATTAAAGATTTTTTATATAATCAAATTTCTGATGATTTAATAATGAGCTATAAATTAAGTATTAAAAAACCCATGTATAGATTTATATTTTTATTAATTCGAATATTGCCAAAAAAAATTCTACAAAAATTATATAGATGTATTTCTTAATTTTGATTTAATGCTAGATAGAACTAAATACATATTTTTCTCAAATGGACAAAAAGGGGGTGTGGCTACCTTCATTAATGATCATATGAATTATTTATCTCAAACTAAAAAAGACCTATTATTAATAGACAATAATCCAAATAAAACTTATGAGAATTTAAATAAAAAGATTAATTTATACAAATTTGACAAAAATAAAAAAAAGTTAGATAGAATTTTAAATACAGGAAACAAAAAAAAAATTCTATTCATTACTAATTATGCATTTTTAATTTGGTATTACTTCATATTAAAAAATTTTAGAAAAAGAAAAAATAAAATAGTTTTAACTATTCATAGTGGTTTATTGACTTTAAAATTAAAAAATTATTTAGCTGGACTACTTTTTTCTATGATTTATCAAAATACTGATTATTTATTTTTTGGATCAAAATCAGCTAAGGATTGGTGGAAGAAAAAATACCCCTGGATGAAAATTGAAAATTGTAAAGTTTTTCATAATGGAATTAAGACAAGAAAAAAACAATCAATACGTAAGTTAGGAAAAAAAATTAATATTTCATTTGCTGCAAATCTTGAAATTGAAAATAATCCAATATTTTTTTTAGATATTTGTACTATGATTTTAAAGATGAAAAAAAATATAGTTTTTAATATTTTTGGAATGGGAAGTTTTTTTCACAAACTTAAAAAATGCGAAGAAAAAAACATTATTTTTCATGGATGGACAAAGAAAAATATAATATTTAAAAAGACAGATCTTTTGGTAATTACCAGTAAAGTTAATAACTTTCCATATGCTGCATTAGAAGCAAAAAGTTATGGTATTCCAGTTGTTT
>TARA_B110000027_G_scaffold126410_1_pt1 | contig 13648 bp, 13 predicted proteins | sample TARA_B110000027 | Tara Oceans TARA_B110000027 (sample SAMEA4397101) | marine metagenome | biome: Polar Biome; feature: [SRF] surface water layer (ENVO:00010504); material: water (ENVO:00002006), including particulate matter (ENVO:01000060) such as... | depth 5 m
AAAGCAGTTGATACTAATAAATACTTTGTTATTTGTGCAAATATGTTAGGCTCTTCTTTCGGTTCAACAGGCCCCAAATCTCTAAATCCGAAGACAAATTTACCTTTTGGATCAGATTTTCCTTTAATTACTAATATTGATATTATTAATACTCAAAAACTTTTAATAGAAAATTTAAAAATTAGAAAACTGCACTCCATTATAGGATATTCATTTGGAGGGCATCTTGTATATTTATGGGCAACGGAGTTCCCAAATATGATGAAGAATATTGTTTCAATAGCAGGTTCTTTTGATAGGTGGGACGTTTCAAAAGAAAAAATTGAGCTAATAGAAGAACCTTTCAGTAATTGCAAAAATTGGAATAACGGTCATTATTATTCTTTGGATCGTTCAGAAATTGACAAAGCGCTTATAGATTACCGTATCAATGTTTTAAACTTTTATGGATTTAAAGATTACCTTTTATCTTTAGATTATAGTCTTGAACTTGTTGATAAAAAGGTTGTCGAAGCTGCTAAAGGATGGTCTGAACATTTTGATCCAAACTCACTTATAATTTTAAGAAGAGCAAATTTAAATTCTTCAGCCTCAAAGAAAGCTTCCAAAATTAAAGTGCCAATTTTAAAAATATTAGCTAAATCTGATAAAGTCACGAATATGACTAATGGAAGATCTACTATAAAATATTTAAAAGCTTTGAACATAGATTGTGCTTTAATAGAACTTGAAACTCCTTTCGGCCATTACGGCCCAATGGTTGACATTGATGAGTGGTCAAATGAATTACATAGTTTTATTGAAAACAATAGTCTTCAAGATAAATAAAATAATAAGAAAGTATTTTAAAAATAAAATAATCTATTAGGATGTTTGTATGGGGAGAAAAAATGACTAATAATATAAAGATTCGTGGTGGAGAAATACTAGCAAGATCTCTTAAAGAAAAAGGTGTTGAGGATGTGTTTACCCTAGCGGGTGGGTTTTGCAACCCTGCTTTAGAAGGCTTTATGAAATGTCAAATGTCAGTAATTAACTGTCCTCATGAACAAGTAGCAGGACATTTAGCTGATGGGCATACCAGAATATCACGAAAGCCTTCAGTTTGTTTAGTTGGTCCAGAAGGTTTTGCTAATGCCGTTCCAGCAATGTTAGAGGCTGGTGGAGAACGTTCCCCAGTTATTTTTGTTACTGGATCATCTACTTTAAAAAGGCAGGGAGCAGGAGGTTTTAAAGAGATTGATGATGTTGCTATTGCCAAACCTTTAGTTAAGTATTCAATTCAAATAACTGATGGCGAAAGGATAAGTGAATTTGTAGATAGGGCTTGGACAGCTGCTACTTCAGGGTACTCTGGCCCAGTTCATATAAGTCTGCCTGTTGATATAATGTTTTCTTCCTTTGATATTAATGCCGGTCTTGATGAAAGGCCGTTTTCAAGAAAAGCTAAAAAAGTACCCAGAGCTTGGCCTGATCCTGATATGCTTTTTAATATTATTACGCTAGTTAAGAAGGCAAAATCTCCAATAATTATTGCAGGGCATGGGGTGTGGTGGTCAAAATCTGAAAAAATATTAGAAAAAGTTGGCGATAAATTGAGTGTTCCTATATTTAACGTACCTTATCATCAAAAACTACTAGGAGAAGAGAGTAATTCTTATATGGGGCTTGCTGATTTTCACCAATATCACCCTTCCAAAGATGCTATTCATAATGCTGATGTTATCTTGATGATTGGAGGGAGACTTGATAATCAAATGAATTTTGGAAATCCCCCATTTTTTTTAAAAACAACTCAGTTAATATGTATTAACGGAAGTCATGAAGAGTTGGAATATAATCGAGCTGCTGACGAGGTGCTTCTTTCTGACCCAGGAGCTTTTTTAAATGAATTAATGAAAATTGATAAAACTTGGGACAAATGGTTTCAGCAACAGAAAAATAACAGAGAAAAATGGGTTGATGATTGGTATCAGCATTTAAAAGAAGAAAGCATACAAGATAAAAATAATAATAATAAAATGCATCCTCTTCAACTTTCTTTAGATGTTCAAACTCACCTTAATGATAAAGACTGGCTAATTTTTGATGGAGGAAACACACATTTTTGGTCTGAAATAGCTGTGAATATGGCTGGATGGAGAGGTCAAAAACTAGGTGGTATAATGCATCCTGGTAATTATTCACTTCTTGGTGTTGGAGTTTCTTTTGCTATTTCAGCAAAAGCAAAAAACCCTTTGCAAAACGTCATTTTAATTAGTGGTGATGGAGCTTTTTTATCAGGTGGGTTGTCAGTTGAGACTGCGTTTCAAGAAGGTTTGCCTATAGTTGTAGTTATTGATAATAATGGAGGCTTGGACTGTATAAGTCAACAACAAGAAAGGTTGTTTGATAATGGAAAACATTTTGCAACTGATTTTAGAGATATCCCGTTTCACTCTATGTTTGAAGGCTTGGGTGGGCATGGAGAGTTAGTTGAAACTAGAGAACAGTTGGAACCTGCTCTTAAAAGAGCAATTGCAAGTGGTAAGACTGCTTGTTTAAATGTTAAGTGTAGAGGGGTAATCAGTCCAATTGTTGCGGCCACTTCTGATAAAAGAGATAAGGCTTCTATTGAATAATGGCAGTTATATCTTCTCACACTCTAGATGGATCAGATGGAACTCATGCAGTAGGAATATCAGTTAGTTTAAAAAAAACTAATAGTAGTGATTATTTATTTCAAACTTTTATGGATAATAGTGGAAGGCTGATAGAAAATGTTTCCCCTAAACTTATAGATGAGACTGCAACTTATGAATTGATTTTTGGAACTGGTGCATATTGGATATCTAAAAGTAATTTTAAAGGTGATATGAAAATTATGGATGAAATTGTTATAAGATTTAAAATTTTAAATAAAGATAGAAAATATCATTTCCCAATTATTTTATCTCCTAATTCCTACTCTACATGGTGGTCTGAAGGAGAATAATTAATGAATAAAAATATTTTACCAATTTGTAAAAAAGTTATTGAAGATTATATCTTTGCATTTAATAAGCGCGATTATGAAGGGATGGCAAATTTATTCAATTTTCCTCATATTAGGTTTGCTAATGATAATGTGAGTATCATTTCAAAAGATGAATATTTAAAAAACCAAGATAATGTAACTAAATTATTAAAAAATGAAAACTGGCATCATACTGATATTAAAAATATTAAAAGTATTCAAAGTGGCCAATCAAAATGCCATTTTGAGTGCCATTTTTTAAGACTTGATATAGAAGGCAATATAACACATGACTTTAAAACTTTATGGATTGTGACTAAAGTTAAAGGCCATTGGGGAATTCAGTTTCGTTCAAGTTTTTTGACATCTAAAGCTGCAACATTTGGAAAAACTATAAACTAATAAATTTTTTTAATAACCTTTTAGAAATAAATATATATGTTTAAAATAAGTAAAAAAAATAGACGTCTAAGTGAAATAGAAGTTTTACAATTTAAAAAAGATGGCTATTTAACAGGTTTACCAGTTTTTGATGAATCATCCAACTCAGACCTTGGCAATTTTTTTTTAGAATTTAGCTCTAGATTAGAAAGTTCTATTGATTTAAATCAAACAGCTCAGTGGCAGAAAGCAAGCCGTCAATTTTATAATTTATGTGTAACCCCAGTAATTCTTAACTATGTTGAAGATTTAATTGGACCAAATTTTGTTCTTTGGGGAGGACAGTTTTTTTTAAAAGAACCTAAGGATGGTTCAATTGTTCCTTGGCATCAAGATGCACAATATTGGCCATTAAAACCTGCTAAAGCTGTAACTGTTTGGCTAGCTCTTTACGAGACAAATGAAGAAAATGGAGCAATGAAAATAGTTAAAGGTAGCCATAAAAAAGGTATGTTTAAACACCATGTTAATGAAGCAAAAAACCTTGCTTTAAATCAGCAAGTTTCAGATGAACAATTTAATCATAATGATATAGTTTCACTAAATTTAAAAGCAGGTGAAATTTCACTGCATGACGATGGCTTACTCCATGGTTCTGAAGCTAATAATTCTGATAGGAGAAGATGTGGTATTACGATGAGATACTCTCCAGTAGATGTAAAAGCAGACTTATCAGTTTGGCCTCACTTTGAAACACAATTGGTAAGAGGTAAGGATACTTTTAAGCATAATCCATCAGCTCAAATTCCAAAAGGTGAAGCTACTCCTATTGGAAAATTTCAGCATTCTAGTGAATTTCAAAATGATTGGTGAATATTTTTTGTGTAAGAGTTCAATTTGTTTTTTTGATAATAATTTTGAACTTTGGATATAAATATTTTTTTGCAAATCCTAATATAAGCAATACTATTATTAATCTAAATAAATGATGTGTTATTACATATGCTGGTTCTATCTTTAATAAAGCTGCAACTAATCCCATCTCATTTACGCCTCCTGGAGAATAAGCTAAAATTAAAGCCTCAGGTCTTATAGATGTAATAAAGCTTACAATTAAAACAAAGGGACTCATAAAAACACCTAAGCATAATAAAACAATGACAGCGTTAACGGCATAATTTTTCGCAATTTTCCATGAGATGCCATTCATATTACTACCAAAATAAGAACCAGTAATAATTTGTGCTATTATAAGAGAGGCTATTGGAGCATTTAACTCAACATATCCAATCATATGAAGTATTGCGCTACAGATTAAAGGTCCAAACATCCTATATCCTGGTATTTTAAGTTTTTTACCAACCAAAAGACCAATTGGTACGATTAATAACATAATTAATAAATCATTAAAGCTACCACTTAAATCTGGCCATACAACTAATCTGGTATAAGATTCTGGAAAAAAAAATAAAATCAGATTTGGAATTATCATTACAGTAAGGAAAATTCTTATCATGTGTGCTAAAGCCACTTGTTTTCCATCAGCTCCACATTCTTCTGCTCCAAGAACCATTTCTAAAAGTCCTCCTGGAGAACTAATAAAAAATGCATCTGGTTTATTGATTTTTTTTACTTTATTTAAGGTTAAGTAGGTAAAAAAATGAACTAATGGAATGAAAATAATTAATAATGCTATAGATGGAAGCCAATTATTAATATTTGAAAATAAAGAAGTTGAAAAGTAACTTCCTAGCCAAACTCCTATAATTCCAACAAATGGATTTCTTAAATTTGTATGAATTTTTACATTTACTCCAAATAAAGCAAATATTGCTACAAAGAATGCAGGTCCTAACATCCAAGGTAAAGGTAATAATAAAAGGTTAAAACAAATTCCACCTAATATTCCAATTAATAAAGTTTTTAAAATTAGATTAATATTACTCAACTGTGTTTTTCCAAATATTGAAAAGCTTATTCAAAAATCAACTCATATAGTTATCTATTTTTATACTAAAAAACTAAAATTTATTATTTTTCTTTTTTTTTTAGAAAAAATATTTACGATTAAACTACATTTTTAATGGAGGAGATAATGAATCAATTAAAAAGCATTGATAATAAAATTGTAATTAAACCATATTCGCCCAATTTTGGTGGAATTGTAACTGGCGTTGACTTGTCCAAAGAAATATCTGATCAAGAACTTGGATTTTTAAAAGATGCATTTAACTTATATCAAGTTCTTTTTTTTCAAGAACAATCAGAGATTCCACCACATCTTCAAGTTAAATTAGGCAAGTCATTCGGTCCACTCCACGTTCACCCAGCTGCACCAACTATGGATGGTCATCCTGAGATTTTTGAAATTCATACTCATAAAGATAGTAAAATATCTAATGGTACTGAAAACTTTCATTCAGATGTATCTTGCGACATAGAACCTCCATTGGGAACAATGTTACAACTCCATATACTTCCTGAATGTGGAGGAGATACAATGTTTGTAGACATGTACTCAGCTTATAATAATCTAAGTAAACCAATGAAAAGTTTTCTAGGTTCACTGAGTGCTTGGCATGAATCAGAACATATTTACAAAGGTAGGTATGCTGAAAGGGGTGTATCTAATGATGACATTTCATATCCATCTTCATTACATCCAATGATAAGAACGCATCCAGAAACAAAAAGGAAGGCTCTTTTTGTAAATAGAAGTTTTACTACAAGAATTGAAGGGTTAACAAAGGAAGAAAGTAATAATTTACTAAAATTTTTATTTGATCATTCTGAACAAATAGCTTTTCAAATTCGATATAGATGGAATAAAAATGATATGGCATTCTGGGATAATAGATGTGCTCTTCATAAAGCAATTTGGGATTATCATCCTATGGAAAGGAAAGGTCGAAGAGTTACAATCAAAGGTGATAGGCCAGTATAATCAAAGCTTAAAAATTACCAATTTTTATACAAAACTATTAATCCTATTATTATCAAAATAAATAATGTTACGTTTTTAAAGGTGTTTTGAGGTATAATTGTTCTTATTTTAAAACCTAAAATCTGCATTAAAATTGCAGGAATTGCAAATGCAGCGCTTACTAAAAAATCATTTATTGTTACTTCTTGATAGATAAAAAATATTCCATATAGGGGAGCTAAGCAAGAGAATACAGATAATGATACTAGCTCACTGAATATTTGTTTTTTTAAGTTAAGACTGACTAAATATATAACTATAAGAGGCCCCACTATAGTTGTCATTCCGCCGATAACTCCTGCAAATAGGCCGTATAGAAGTGAGAATGATGTATTTAAAAGTAAACTTGAATTTATTTTAAACCCAAAATAATTGATTAGTGCAGAAAGTACTATAGTACCACCTATCATTTTACTGATAAATTCACTTTCGACTTTATGAAAAATAATACTCCCAACTATAATTCCTAAAAATATTCCAAGTGCTAAAGGAGCAATTCTTTTATAATTTTCTCTGTTTTTAATTTTTATTTCTCTAATATTTACAAATATTAATGAAAAAAATAAAAGAAATATCGCTGATTTTGGAGGTAACGCTAAAGATAATATTGGAAGTGCAATTAAAGGAAAGCCAAAACTAATTACTCCTTTAAGAAATCCTCCCGCTGATATTGCAAATAGCATTATCAATAATGTATTCAAATCTAAATTAATAAACATTCTACAACTCTAAAATTATTAAATAGCTTTACAATATTTTAATTAATTAGTTAAATAATTTAATTATTATTAAACCTGTATTTTTGATTAATATTATAGGAGATCAGCTTATGAATGATGATGTTTTAAAAGGTGAATGGAATACTAAGGATCTTAAAAAAAACGATAATTGGCTTTTGCAATTAGACTTCAATGATCAAGAAGAACTTATTACAGCCACCAAAACGGCTTTGTCCTCTGGAAAAAATATTTATGATCTAACTAGCAAAGATTTTCCTTTAAATAAATTTTTAACGAAGATTAACAAAGTGAAATTTCAAGTGGAAAATGGTTTAGGCTTTATAATTTTACGTGGACTTCCTGTTACAATGTTCAAGGATACTGAAGTTCAAGTTATGTTGTGGGGGTTAGGGCAGTATTTAGGTTATCCAGAGGTGCAAGATAAAGCTGGTGCTCTACTTCACGTGGTTACAGATACAGGTGCAAGCGTTAATAAAACAGACAATATACGTGGGTTTCAAACTAATGAAGAGTTACAGTTTCACACTGATGGTGCAGATGTATTCGCACTCCTATGTTTAAGAAATGCAAAGTCAGGAGGGTTATCTAAGTTAGTATCTTCAGTCGCAATTTTTAATGAGATAGAAAAAACAAGGCCAGATTTAAGTAAAGTTCTTCAAGAAGATTTTTATTTTGATTCCAGAGCACAAAATCCAAATGAAGACAAATTTCAAAAAGTACCAATCTTTGTAAAGCATAACAACTTGATTTCAGGACTTCATAAAAGACGATACATTGAAACGGCACAAAGATTTGAAGAAGTTCCAAAATTAACAGAGAAACAAATAGAAGCGCTTAATTTAGTTGATGAAATGTGCGCTAGTGAAAAATTTTGTTTGAGTATGGAATTACAACCAGGAGACCTTGAAATAGCTAGTAATGCTACAACTTTTCATTCTAGAGAAACCTATAAGGATTACTCTAATCCCAAACAAAGAAGATGTATGCTCAGGCTATGGTTATCTTTATTTAAAGAGAGGCCACTTCCTGAAATTTACAAAAAAACAAGAGAATGGAGTCCCACATTTAAAAGAAGAGAGTTAAATTAATGGTTAAATTTTTATCTTTACTTTTTTTTAATTTTAGATTGGTATTAAGAAAGTATTTATAAAGTTGCACCATTAAAAGGTATTTCAGATGAATATTATTAATAAATCAGACTTTATAGCAAGTATTGTTTTATTTTTCATGGGTGTTTTATTTTATTTTATTATTATACCTAGAGAAATAATTTTAGAAGATAAAGCTGTTTTAGGTCCAGATTTATTACCTAACATTTGTATTGTTGCAATTACAATTCTTTCAATAATTCTTTTTTTAAAATCTGTTAGAAAAAAAGATAAGCTAGATCAGATTGATCAAGCTATTAAAAAAACTAACTTTTCTTCAATCGAAGTTAAAAGAGTATTCTTCTTATCTTTAAATTTACTAGTAAGTATATTGATATTTGTATATTTAGACGTTTTAACTTCTGCTATTTTTCTTATCATTGGTTCTTGTATAGTCTGTGGTCTAAAGAAAATGTGGGTTATAGCAAGTTTGTCCTCAGGTTTAATATTATTAGCTTACTTCCTTCTATATAAAGTTCTTGGAACAGCAGTTGGATAATTTTAATGAGAATTTATTATGAATTTTGATGTTTTAAACACAGTCTTAACTCTTAATAATATATCTTGGATAGCTTTTGGAGTTTTACTTGGTTATATAGTTGGAGTTATTCCAGGTTTAGGAAAAGGAACTGCCGTTGCAGTATCTATTCCTATTACCTTTTATTTATCCCCTTTAACAGGAATAGCTTACTTAATAGGTATAGCTAAAGGAAGTACGGCTGGAAGTGCTGTTTCAGCTATTTTATTAAATACCCCGGGGGAACCATCTTCGGCTCCAACTGCACTTGATGGTTACCCTTTATCTCAAAAAGGTCAAGCATCTAAAGCACTTAAGATGGGACTTTTTGCATCAGTTATTGGTGACTTTTTTTCAACATTACTTCTAATATTTTTAGCAGCTCCTTTGGCAGAATATGCTCTATTATTTGGCCCAGTTGAAGTGACAGCTATATTATTATTTTCATTAACATTTATAGCAGCATTGTCTGGTAATTCTCTTACCAAGGGGTTAATAGCAGGCTTTTTTGGTATTTTATTTTCTACGGTTGGGATGGAAGTGGAGACAGCCACAGTAAGGTTTTCATTTGGCATTTTAGAACTTTATGATGGATTATCTTTAATACCCGTAGCTATAGGAATGCTTGCAGTAGCTGAAATGATGATACAGCTTGGTGGATTAGAAGCTTTAGAGCATCAACAAAAACTACTAAAAGATAATGTTAAATCTATTAATCAAAATATAAGCTGGGAAGAATGGAAGTTAAGTATTCCAGCTATACTTAGAGGAACTGTTGTAGGTTCTGTTGTAGGTATATTGCCAGGTTTAGGAGCAAGCGTTGCATCTTTTTTATCTTATGGTTTAGCAAAAAAGGCTGCAAAAGATCCTTCAAGGTTTGGTAAAGGTGCAATTGAAGGTATAGCTGCTGCTGAAAGTGCAGATAATGCTGTAGTGCCTTCTAGTTTAGTACCTTTATTTGCTTTAGGTATACCTGGAAGTGTTATAGCGGCAATTTTAATCGGAGCTTTTATAATACAAGGAGTTACACCTGGCCCTTTAATGTTTGTTCAACAACCTGAATTAGTTAACGGCATTTATTTATCTATGATTTGTGCAAGTCTTTTATTACTTTTTATTGGATATTTTGGACAAAAGTTTTTTTCTTTACTATCTTTGGTTTCACTTAGAATAATAATTCCATCTGTTATATTTTTCTGCTCTATAGGAGCTTATCTTCAAGGAGGAGGTATTATTGGTATATGGTTAATTTTATTTTTTGGAATTTTTGGGTATTTTGCAAAAAAATTAGATTTTTCTTTTGTAACTTTTTTAATAGGCTTTGTAGTTGGCCCTCAATTTGAAATGTCTTTGAGACAAGCTATAGCTATAACTCCTACTTATAGCCATTTGCTTCAACACCCAATTGGGATAATTTTTGTGCTGATTACTATTTTCACTATTTGGAAAATTGGAACTAAGAAAACAAAAAAGCAAAAAAGCACGTTAACTAAATAAATTAGATTCATTATTTTTTTAGCCTATCAAAATTTATTGCTTCCTTTTTAAATACAAAGTTCCCACTCAATATTTTTTTTTTATAAAGTTCTTTTAAAACTATTAAAATATTTTCTGATGTAATTCTAACAGCCTTAGTTATTGTTTTTATTTTAGGCCAACTTATAACAACGGATCTTGAAATTTTGGGTTCTATTATTTCACGCGCAAAAAAATTACCTTTTTGTCTTTCAGTATAAGATGCTTCAGCTGGCCCAATAGAATATGCTAACCCACTTTTGAGAAAGCTTTCAGTATAAGCTTGTGAATCGGATTCTGTTATTATTTGAAGGGTTTGATTTAATTCTTTTGAATGTTGATTCAACTTTTGCCTTAGAATAACTTGGGCACCAGTTAAAATAAGGGGGTAGTTAATTAATTCTAAAAATTTGATTGGTTCATTAATATTCACTAATTCATTTTTCCTACCATAGAAATAAAGGTTGTCTGAAATAATAAGTTCAGAATTAATGTTTTTATTAAAATTCCAATCAGGCAATATTCCAATATCTATGTCACCGCTTTCTATCAAAGAACTTCCTCTTAATCCAAAACCCTCTTCAAATTGCAAGTTAATCTTAGGAAATGAAATAATCATTCGTTTGTATAAGTTTATACAAACATATTTGGCAAGCATGGGGCTTAAAAAAACTTTAACATTTCCACTTGGTTCATCAATAAAAGATTTAAGGTCTTCTTGAGCTTCATTTAAATTATTTATGATATTTTTAGCTTTTGGATAAAATAAGTTGCCCGTTTCTGTTAAAATCACACCAGATTTTGTTCTATCAAATAGTTTTGTATTTAAAGCTAATTCTAACTTTAGAATACTCTGACTTAATGCCGGTTGAGCAATTCCAATTACATTGGATGCAACAGAGATTTTACCTGTCTCTACAGTTACTATAAAGTGCTTCAATTGTTGTAATTTAAGATTACTATTCATAAGCAAAACCTATATTAAACATATATAATATATGTTTTACATTCGTATTGAAAGAGTAAACAATATATTTTTAGGAGTTCAAAAATTTTTAAGCCACTTAAAGGAATAAAAGTAATAGACATAACTGGGGTTTTAGCAGGCCCTTATAGTACTTATCAATTAGCTTTACTAGGCGCCGAAGTTATTAAAATAGAAACAATAGAAGGTGGTGACTGGACAAGATTAGGTGGCAAAAATAAAGAACTGAATGAAAAATTAATGGGCACTTCTTTTTTAATTCAGAATTCAGAAAAAAAATCAATTCAATTAGATTTAAAATCTAAACAAGGTAAAGAAATTGCCCTTAAACTTATAAAGGATGCTGATGTTTTAGTAGAAAATATGAGGCCTGGGAAAGTAGAAAAGTTAGGCTTAGGATGGAATAAAGTCTCCTTGATTAATGATAGAATAGTCTATTGTTCAATTTCTGCTTTTGGCCAAGGTGGTCCTTTTGGTAATAGAGGAGCCTATGATCACGTTATTCAAGGAATGACTGGCATTATGACAACAACTGGTACCAAAGAAAGCGGTCCCACTAAGGTAGGAGCGCCATACATAGATTATGCTACAGGGTTGAATGCAGCTTTTGCTATAACTGCTGCACTTCATCAAATAAGAGAACAAAAAAAATCCATTAGAATTGATGTTTCAATGATGGACACTTCATTATTATTAATGGCAAATATGGTTACAGAACATTTGAATTCAGGATGGATACCTGAACCTATGGGTAATGAAGCTCAGAGCGGTTCACCTTCTTCTGGAATGTATAATACTAAAACAGATCCAATACTTTTAGCTGCTAATAATAACAACCAATTTATGGCTTTATGTGATGCCTTAAACACTATTAAACCATTTGATAAAGAGAAATGGAAATCAATAAAATATCGTCAAAATAAAAAAATAGAATTAAGAGCGGAGCTTCAAGATATTTTTATTTTAAAAACAGCAGTTTTTTTAGAAAAACTTTTAAATGATTTTGATGTTCCATCGGGTAAAGTTAGGACAATTCCAGAAATAGTTTCTGAAGATCAATTCTTACAAAGAAAACTTTGGAATAAAGTTCATATCAAAAGTATTAACAAAGATTTTTTAGTTCCCAGCATTGGATTCAAGGTGGATGATAATGCTGTTATACCTAAAAAACCTCCTCCAGTATTAGGAGGAGATACTAAGTCTATTTTAGCTTCATTGGGTTTTGACGATGATAAAATTGACAAATTAAGAAGTGAGGGAGTTATAAATTAATTTCTTGTAATATTTTTTAATTATGGATCATATTTATATTTTTGATATGTAAATTCGAATTATATAAAATACTAAACAAATAAAATGGGAGATAAAAATGAATTTTAAAAATTTAACTAAATCTTTGCTAATTGGTTTAATGGTTTTTTTCTGGAGTGCTGCTTCTTTTGCAGATTTTCCTAATAAACCAATAAAGCTATATATAGGATATAAAGCGGGTGGAGGAACTGATACAGTAGGTCGAGTGCTCGCTAAAGTAATGGGAGAAGAACTTGGACAACAAGTAAATATTATTAATAGACCAGGATCTGGGGGCTGTTTAGCAGCTATGCAAGTAGCTAAAATGAAACCAGATGGTTATAGTTTAGTTATGGATCCATCATCTAGTGTAACTTGGGCAAGGCATACTAATCCTAAATGTAAAATAAAAGTGTCTCAATTAGATTATGCAGGTACAATAGCTCAGTTTAACTTTGGTTTAGTATCTCATGTTAGTGCACCGTATAATTCAATAGAAGAGTTTGTTAATTGGAGTAAAGGTAAAACTGTAAGCTACGTCGTATTAAGCCCTGGTTCAAAAGCATTAATGAAGTATATAGCTGCAGAAAAAGGGATTAAGGTGAATTATGTTCCTACAAAAGGAGGAGCAGATATGATTAAATTAATCTTAGGTAAACAAGTTGACATGAGCTTTTCTGGAGGAATACACACACGTCATCCTGATAAAATCAAATTAATTGCTTCTGTAGCAAGTTATCGTCATGCCTCTGCTCCTAATGTAAAAACTCTCAAAGAGAGTGGTATAGACATTCAAGCAGGAGCCTTTCATTTTGTTGCAGGCCCTAAAGGAATTCCATCAGCAGTAATAGCAAAATTAGAATCTGCAATGAAAGCTGCTTCTAAACACGTCACTATGAAAGATATTTCTAATAAGACTAAATTTCCTATTGTTTATAATAATAGCAATGATACCGCAAAAATAATGAAGCAACAGGATGAATCTTATAGAATTCTAACTCAAAAGACAGGAAAAATGTAGTCTTTTAATAATTTGAAATAGCTGAACTTTTAATTAAGTTCAGCTATTTTTTCATAGGTGTTTTATTGAATAT
>TARA_B110000027_G_scaffold43886_1_pt1 | contig 13633 bp, 10 predicted proteins | sample TARA_B110000027 | Tara Oceans TARA_B110000027 (sample SAMEA4397101) | marine metagenome | biome: Polar Biome; feature: [SRF] surface water layer (ENVO:00010504); material: water (ENVO:00002006), including particulate matter (ENVO:01000060) such as... | depth 5 m
TTATTAAGTCAGTTAAAAAAACAAAAAATTTATTAGTAGTTGATTCTGGCTGGACTTCTGGTGGATTTTCAGCTGAAATTATTGCTAAGGTTACTGAACAATTACCTGTAAATTGTTTAAATAATCCACCTGTTAGGATTGCATTACCTGATGCTCCAGCACCATCCTCAAAAGTGCTTGAAATGGCTTACTACACTTCGACTGATGATTTAATTAAAGCCACTAAAAAAATATTGAAAAAATTATAAGGAGTAATTATGACAATAAAAGTTCCATTTTTTGAATACCCAAGATTATGGCTTGATGATAAAAAAGAATTTTTATCAATTATTGATAATGTATCTTCTTCGGGTAGTTTTATTTTACAGAAAGCTGTTTCTGATTTTGAATTAGAGTTAGCTAATTATACAGGTTCTAATTATACGGTTGGTGTGGGTAATGCGACAGATGGAATGGAAATATTTCTAGAGGGAATTGGAGTTAATCCTGGTGATGAAATTATTATCTCTTCTCATACAATGTTAGCAACAGCGTCTGCCATAAAAGTTGCTGGGGGAATACCGGTGCCTGTTGATATTGGCGATGATAACTTAATCAGTATTCAGGGTATTGAAGATGCTATCACGTCAAACACTGTTGGTATTATGCCAACCCAATTAAATGGTAGAGTGTGTAATATGGATGCGATACTAGCAATTGCTAAGAAACATGGCTTATTTATTGTAGAAGATTCAGCACAAGCATTAGGTGCTAGGTATAAAGGACAACACTCTGGTACATTTGGATTAGCATCTACTATTAGTTTTTATCCTGCTAAAGTATTAGGCTCTTTTGGAGATGCAGGTGGTGTGCTAGTTAATGATAAAGATATTTATCATAAGATTTATCAAATACATGATCATGGGCGTGATGTGGATGGTGAGGTCATGAGATGGGGTAGAAACTCTAGGCTTGATAATATTCAAGCAGCAATTTTAAGCTACAAACTAAAAACTTACAATAATGTCATTACACGAAGAAGAGAAGTTGCACAAATGTATCAAGAGCGTTTAGGATTGTTAGAAGAGTTAAAGCTTCCTCCAGCGCCACTTGTGAATGCAGATAATTTTGATGTATATCAAAATTATGAAATCCAAGCAGATAATCGAGATGATTTGAAAACTTATTTGAGTGAAAAAAATATAGGCACACTGATTCAATGGGGGGGAAAAGGAATTCATCAATTTAAACAACTAGGTTTTGACCAAATATTACCAGATACAGAAAGATTTTTTGAACGTTGTATAATGTTGCCAATGAATATATTTATCAGCAATAGTGATGTAGATTATATTTGTGAATCTATTTTAGAATTCTATAGAAAATGATAAAAAGGTTATTTGATATTTTAATATCATTCTTTGGGTTGTTAATTGTTAGCCCTATTTTATTACCTGTAATGTTTTTAATATACAAAACAGATAAGAAGACACCCTTTTATATAGCACTAAGATCTGGCAAAAATGGAACTTTGTATAAGATGGTTAAGCTAAGATCTATGGTGTCTGGTGCAGATAAATCTGGTGTGGTTTCAACTAGCGACAATGACATGAGAATTACTTCAATAGGTCACAAGATTAGAAAATATAAGTTTGATGAGCTTACACAGCTATGGAACGTGTTAATAGGTGATATGAGTTTAGTTGGCCCCAGACCAAATGTGAAAGATGAAACTGATTTGTACACAAATGTTGAGAAGGGATTACTTTCAGTGAAGCCTGGTATTACAGATTTTTCATCTATTGTTTTTTCAGATGAGGGTAATATCCTTAAAGAAAAAAATAATCCAGATTTGGCCTACAACCAACTAATTAGACCTTGGAAAAGCAGACTAGGTTTAATTTATATTAAGAATCAATCATTTTTATTAGATATAAAGTTGATTATTTATACTTTGGTGGCAATTATTTCAAGACGCAGAGCCTTAAAATGGGTTGAAAATCAATTAATATTAATGAAGGCTAATACTAATGTTATTAATATATCTAGAAGAGAAGTAAAGCTATATCCTTTTCCTCCACCTGGAATGGATAAAGTGATAACCGGCAGATAAAATAGATATGTAAATTTTTAGCAATAATCTATGCCTAATAAAGCAACATATCTTTCTAGATTAAAAACTAGTGTAGGCAATCCTTACAAGGTTATATTAGAATATTGGATTATTTTTCAATTAAAGTGGCTGCACAATAAATAACTTTATAACTGTTATTGGTAGTATCTTCTTTAAGTTTAACTGGAGGATAATATTCAAATTCATCTCCAGATATTTCAAATGGCATGGGAACCAGCCTTCCAAATACAAGTCTCTTTAGTAGCTTTTTTCCTGCCATAGTTTTTGGCATTAGCCCAAGAGAGATAGTTGTTTTTTTAATAAAACTTAAAATTTTTTGACTTAATTTTATTTTGTTAATTTCCATATATCCATAAAGACTACTCTGGAAACCAAATTTCATTAAAAGTTTAGCCAGTTCTTCATTGTTATAATATTTATAGCTATGGGGGCTAGGATTAAAATCTTGAAGCTCTTTGTTTGCAGTTGCAATCAATACCACCCCATTTGATCTCAAGACTCTTTTACATTCAGCTATAAATTTATCAGGATCTGGAATGTAATAAATTGCTTCAAATAATATTATAACATCTTTGGATGAACTTTTATAAGGCATATCTTGGGCATCAAACTGAGATAATGATACTCTTTTTCCATAATATTTAATTGGTATAGATAATATCTCTTCAGAATAATCACCTGCTTCTAAGCTCTTAGATAATTTCAAAATATGCCCTAAGCCTTGCCCGGTGCCACATCCAACTTCAAGAACATCTTTGCCTAAACAATATTTTTCAGCCCATTGATATCTATGAACTATTCTCTCAACTTGTTCTTTTGTAACATTATCACCACTTAACTCTGTTACATCGACAAAATTTTTCATTATTTCTAATTTTTTTTACTTAAGCATATCCTATTTATAAAAAAATTCCAAAAACGTTTTGAGAGTAATGATTTTAAAAAACCTACACTAGATCCAATTCCATATATTAAATGATATATTAAAAAAATTATTGGCATAATAAAAAAATAAAACATTTTTTTTGTTTGAAGTGTTTTATGTAGAGACATTAACAAAGTAAGAAAAAAATATAATGTAATTATGACAAATGAAACATAGTAAAAATTTGGTACAAAAAATGTAATAAGAGTAGGTATAGTAATACTCCAAACAAATATCATTGGAACTAGATGTCTTATTTTTGCCATATGCACTCCAAATGCCCAGGGAATTGTTATCCAATAACCATTTAAAAAACCAAATTTAATAAATCCTTTAGGATCGGACCTGGTAAAATAATGTATTTTTATATCCGGAACCAACAGCATATTGAACCCTGCTCGATGAAATCTGCCGTGCATTTCAATATCTTGGCTTCTAACTAATTCCTCATTGTATCTAATCTTTTTAAATACCTCTTTTTTATATGCTCCTAAATGAACAGAATCTACAAAAGTAGGTTTGTTTACACCTATTCTAAACTTTGAATTACCCACACCAAATGGATGTGACATCATGGCTGCAATTGATTTTCCAATCGCACTAGTGTCTTGTGGGTGTGTAATCAATACTGGTCCAACACAATCAGTTTTATACTTGTTCATATAAGAAATACATTTTTTGAAATGATCTTTCTCTATTTTTGCATGGGCATTAGCAATAATAATAATATCTCCTTTAGAGTTTTCAATTCCTCTATTCCACGCTGAGGCTAATATTTTTTTTTCATTATTTAAAAGTTTTATAAAATTATATTTTTTAGAAAATTCTTCCACAATCTCTCTTGTTCCATCTTCACTGAAACCATCTGATACCAAAATTTCAATTTTGTTTTGTGGATAGTTATTAAGCAACACTGCTTCAATACATTTTTTAATATATTTTTTTTCATTCCTAGAAGGAATAATGAATGATATAAAAAGTTGTTCATTTTTTTTCATTAATTTTTTTCAGAGATATTAGTTGAAACTAAATTAAAAAATGATGTTATCAATTTTATAAGCCATATAAATATAAATATTGGAATAACTCCATTAACAAACAATACAGAAGTGATTGATCCAAAATTTAATACCCATATTGCATATAAAATAAACGCAAATATAGACATGTTGTAAATATTTTTTTCTTTACGAAATAAACTTATTTGTATCCCTTGCATTAACATGGCAATAATGGGGGTCCCAATGAATACTCCTATTAATCCAAAATCTGCATTAAGATTACTCAAAAATGCAGCATTTGCATGAGCACTCGATAATCCCCCTGGGCTAATATATCTCGCAACATAATTTTCTATATAAAAATAATCTAATTCAAACAATTTTAAAATTGGTTTAATTAAGGTTTGTCCATTTAAATATTCATGTACAGAGGGAAAGATTTCAAAATAATAATACAAATCCTGTGCTGGCGTATAACTTAATCTGAAAATTAAAGCCTCTATCCCCTCATATATTGTTCTATCCTCTACATATGTAATAGTTATTATTAGAGGGTAGCTTACCATTAGAAGAAATCCTATTATTACAAACTTTAAATTTATTTTTCCTTGATGAAACAATAATAGAAATATAGATATCCGCATTATAATTGCAGCTATAGGTGCTCGTGATAATTGAGAAATTGCATAAAAGCTACCAACCAATAAAACTAATAAAAATAGGTAAAGCCACTTTTTCTTTTTAGTATATAGATAAAAACCCATTGTTATTGTTATTAATATTGGAAACACCATTGTTCTAAGGAACAAATATATATAAAATAAATAAGTCCCACCACCCCATCTTGGATCAAGTAATTTAAACGCATCCTCTCTAGATTGAGTTAAACTCGCTACATCTGAGCCCCTAATCATATCAAGAAAAGGTATGGAAGGTATTTGAGAAAAATAAAATAATGTAAAAGATACACTAAAAATCACAATAATAAAAATTGTAGGATAAACATTAAAAATTGAATTAACAACAGGAGGAGATATAAAATAATTATTAATTTCTTCTTTTTTAAATTTACATAAATAATTAATTAAAAATATACCTAAAGGAACTGTAATCATAACACTCATTACAGAGATAATATAAACATTCCTGGCATCTCCAGCATAATCTTCATACACATAAAATGCTGGAATAAATATCATAAATATATATGTAAGATAAAATGCAGACGGTATTGTTATTCTTTTAAGAGTAAGAACGCCTATTAATGAGTGCATTGAAATCACAGAAAGAATAAGAATTAATAATGCTGATAAGTATAACATTCTAATTATGCCCCATTCTGTTTAATAAACCTATTGGTTATCATTTTAATCCAACCGATTTTCATTTTGTTAATGCAATATAAATAGAAAATAAAAAATAATATTTCTAACACTAACAAAATAAAAATTGATAGTGGTTCTGTAATGAAATATGTATAACCAATCTTAATCAAAAATAAGAATGTCACTATTAGTGTATTTAGACTCAATATCTTTATAAAGAATAAAGATGACTTATCTATAATGAAATCATTATATATACGTTTAGATGTCATTAAACCCATAAAAAATATACCAACGATAAAAGAAATTGTTAAACATTTTACACCCAACTCAAACCACACAGATAGTAAAGAAAAGAACGTGGTAATAAATAGCGCAATATGCAGATAGTTAGATATAATTGATTTCACTTCAATGGCATCTAGTACATTTCTAAGAATAACAAAGTACAAATAAGGTAGAATTGATAAGGTGATAATTTTTATGGGAATTAGCGCATCTATATACTCCAGTCCTAACCAGGAAATTATTATTATGTCACTCCAAATAAATAGATGTACTGTAAGGTAAAGCCCAATATGAAAAATCATCACAAAAAGATTTGATACATTCTCAGAAATGCCTTCTTTTCCTGTTTTTGAAAATTCTTGAGACAAACGTGGAAATGCTACCCTACTAAAAGCTTCCATGCCACTCTCAACAATTCTAAGAACAAATTGACCAATAACAATAAACCCAGATTCTTTTAATAATCCTTGATATGCCGCTATAAAAGGACCAACTGCGAATATTAAATTATAAGAAAAAATCCCTGGAACCCTTGGAGAAGCATAAACAACTAGCTCCTTAAGCTTTTTTTTTCTAAAAAAATGACCCCCCAAATGCTTATAAATTTTTAAATACTTAACAATAAATGGGACTGATAAAAAAAATAATGCTGCCATGCCATAGATGATCAGTACCACTCCCCCTCCAGCTTCTAAAGCTTGCCAGGATATAATTAATGGACCAATTGCAATTACACTTATTTGCCATGTATTAGCAATTGACATTAAACCCAAACCTCTAAGATGTGAATATAAAAGAATATACATTGAATATCCCGCTATAAGTGCAAGAGTTGCATGAAATAATGAAATATAATTACTACTATTAAAAATTATTTTTGATATTTCTACATCCAACCATAAACCTAAAGTTATAATTAGAGCTGTAATCAAAAAAACAATTAATGTTGCACTGCTCAAATAAGAGTGTCCTTTTGTTTCACTTAAAGAAATTGCTGTATAGCGTGTGAGTGCAAACCCCATAGCAAATGTAGCCACTGGATCAATTACTGTAATAATTCTTCTTACAAGTGAATATGCACCAAATTCATTTGCTCCAACTCCATTTGCAATAATTTTAACTGTTAGAATCAAGCAAAGTATAGTTAACACTGAAGTAATTGTCGTGATAACCATGTCCTTCATAAAAGGACTAAATGAAAACCTTATACTTTTTTGCATAAAATATTAATATACCAATCTATAGACTCAATTTTTAACAAAATAATAATCATAATTATTATCAATTATTTTAACACTTAGGTTTGGTAAATATTATTTGGAACGTTTTTAGAATTATATAAAAGTCCAACCAAATATTCCAATTATTCATATACCACAGGTCGTACTCCATTCTCTTTTTCATGAGTTCACTTGTGGGTTTACTACCTCTATAACCATGTATTTGGGCCCAACCAGTTATACCTGGGGCAGCTTTGTTTCTTTTTAAAAACTTATTAAATACTTTTGAGTAAATAAGGTCATCCATAATCACATGGGGTCTTGGTCCAACAATAGACATGTCCCCCATTAATATATTAAAAAATTGTGGAATCTTGTCTATGTGAAGGTTATTAATTATTTTTCCTATTTTAAGAAGTTTTTTATTATTTTCATATAATAAAACTTTATTAACAAATTGGTTATTTTGAAAAATTCTTAAATTATAAACATTAAATCTTCTACCGTCCCATCCTGTACTTTCTGTTATGGAAAAAAAGGGAAAACCATCTTCAATCAAAATAAATATTAAAGCAAAAGCTAATATGGGAGATAATAATAGAAGAAAAATTATGGAAAATATTTTGTCTAACATAACCTTAATAAATAAATTAAATCCATAAAAATTAGAGGTTTGATAATTGCTATAGCTATATTTATTGTTGATTAAATTATCAAAGAGTAAGTTTGAATTGTTTTTCAAATTATCATTTAAATTTACGATAATGATATCTACCGAGAATTGAATCACAAAATCTAAGAAATAATTTATAAAATTTCTATCTTCATTATTATCTAATATCCAAATTTGTCCAAGCACATGATACTCCAGAATTAATCTCATCTCTGCTGCTTCAGTAAAAACTGGAATTTTTAAAATATTTCTGGCTTTTTCTCTAATTTCCTTGCTGTCTGTTTTAATTATACAGCATTTATAAATATTAATTTTACTTTTTTTTTCATTTAAAATTCTTTCTATACTTTCAATAGATCCAACTAACATTATATTTCTTTGAATAATATTATTATTCATAAGATAATCATAAAACAAATCAAAAAATTTTTTAACGATAAATAGGTTAAAAATAATTAAAATTAATAGATATGAAATATTTATATTTATATTAAAATCTATTTTAATAATAAAGAATATATATAAAATAAATGGCAGAGTGATGAGCAATGGAATAATATCATTTAGTAAAAAAGATAAAATATTTATTACATATTTTTTTTTAGTTATTCTAAAAATAAATGAAAATAACAAATAAAAAATTGGCAGGTATAAAGATAAATAGAAATATTTTGAAGTTATGTAAATATTATAATTAAATAAATCAAAAATAGAATTAAATTCTAATATCGAAAAAATATAAATAGATAAAAAAACTATAAAACTTCTCAACAAAATTGTGATATTCATAAACAGATGATCGTCTTGTTGAAAAATTTTTTCTAATCTAAACATTAATTATTTTTTGTTATAACTTGATGAATAATTGTAATTATAATTGTAATTGTAGTAACTATCTTTGGACGTATCTAGATCATTAATAATAACACCATCAATTTTTGCACCAACATTTTGAATTTTTTTTATTGAAGACATAAAAGCAAGTGTTTTAGAAGAATCTGACCTAATTATAAAAAAATTATAATCTGCTGCCTGTGTAAGAATTAATGTATCTGATACAGGTTGAACAGGTGGAGAATCAATAATCAAATAATCATATTCCATTTTTAATACATCAAAAAATTTTTTAATCTGCTCCTTGCTAACAATATCAGACATATCAAACCTTTTGGCACCAGAGGTTATAATTTCTAACTTAGTTCCAGGTACAGTAAAAATAGTTTCTTTAAAACTTATATTAGAAGAAATAATTTCACCCAATCCATGTATTGTTTTATCAAATTTGTAAAAGCTATTTAATACAGATGGTCTTCTAATATCTGCTTCAATTAATAAAACTTTATTATTTTTTTCTAAAGATAAAGCTAAATTAAAAGCATAACTAGTTTTACCTTCTGAAGGATTGCTAGAAGTTACTAAAAAACTTTTGTTTTTATCAAATTTAGCTTCAACTATAGCTCTTGAAGATCTTATAGCCTCAGAAAAATTAGATTCACTATCTTCTAAAAAATTTTGCAAAATATGATAACCCTTTTTTACAGTTACAACTTTTGGTAACACTCCAATTTGTGGAATATTTAAATGATCTAAGGCCTCTGGAGTCTTAATAACTGTTGAATTCATCTCTCTAAAAAAAACCATAAAATAAAACCCAATTAGAGATAAGATTAAAGTAACAGTAAAATTTCTATATGGTTGTGGTGAAAAAGGTTTCTTGGATAGTGTAGGTATTTCAATTATTTTTAATTTTGAGACTTGTAAATTTTGTGCTTCATTGGTTTCTTTAAGTCTTTGCAAAAAAGTTTCGTACAGCTTCCTACTACTCTCCACTTCCCTGGAAAAGTTTAACATCCCCGCTTCTTTTTCCTCTATCTCTCTTAATTCATTTTTTGCATTTTCAAGATCATCTTTTGATAATTTAATAAAATTTTTTAGATTACTTAATTCGAAAATTTTTTTTTGAATTACTTCGTCTAGAATATTTTTTAACTGATTTTCTAAACTTTTAGTTAACTTATAAGCTTGCGTAACTTTAGGGTGCATTTTTGTATAAATTAATAATAGAGATTGAATATTATTTTCATTTGCTGATAAATTATTCTCAATATTACTGATTTCTTTTCTTTCGTTAAGATCTTTAATTGCAAGTAGAATATCAATATCACCATTTGCAGCCTTAATTGAAATTAAGTCATTTTCGTGCTTCTGTATTCCTTGTTTTGAATTAAGAATATTATTTGAGATAGATTGTATTTCTTTTATGTTGAGCTCTTTAACATTTCCAGTATCTACTAGATTATGTTTTTTTTTATATATAGCTAAATTTTTTTCAGCTATACCCATCTGCATTCTTAATTCTTTTAATCTTTCTTTGACTTTAAGATTAGCATAATTTGTTATTTGTATTTTACTATCCACTTCATATCGCTGATATGAGTTAATAATATTTATAAGTGCTAATTGTGATATCTTTGGGTTATTTGAAACAAATGATAATATCAAAACATCACTTCTTGGTACATTTTTAACACTAAAATTATTCGACAGAATTTTTTTTATGTAATCTTTATCAATGATAATTTTTTTTTTAAGTATTCTGCTAAATATATTTTTTTTCATTTGTGAATAAAGAGTTTTAAATTCAAGTTCATTTTTTTTATCATTTATAATAAAACCAATGACTTCGTCACTTCTCAAGGTAGCTATTATATTGTTTACTCTTTTACCAGTATTGTAAGTAGAATATGCTTCATTGATATTCACAATTTTACTTTCATCAGGATCTATAACTATAGTTGCTTCACTTAAATATTTTTTTTCTATATTAAGTGAAATAAAAAAAACAATCATTGCTATTAATGTCGATGAGAAAAAAATGAATTTTATGTTCTTTTTTGCAATTAATATAAAAAATTGTAAATCAGCAGCATCAAATATATCTAATAATTCAGTTGATTTGCTAACCATGGCTTCAATTTACTCAATCTATCATTAGTAAATATACAAAATAAATATATAAAAAAATTTTACCAATATAAATATAATTAATATTTAAAGTCACTTTATGAAAAAATTATAAAATTTATTGATAACAAAATTATCTGAAGAACATAATTAATAAAACCAGAAACTATAACTATCGATGAATTTAATTAATATGCAAAAACAAATAAATTTTGTAAGTAAAATAATTTTTATAATAATTTTTACTTATGGATGTGTGGGCTTACCAGGCATTCATAAAGATCTAAAAAAACAATCCACTTCTAAGAGTGTTTCTGGATATTATTCAGTAAATGATATTGAGATTAATATTATTGATATTAATAAGTTAAATGAAAATGAAATAAATAATTATAATTTATTGAAGGTTAAAGAACTTAAATATTCAATTAATAATTTTTTAAATATTTATGATTATAAATATACATACACCTTGGGTTCTTCTGATGTAATTTCAATTAATTTAACTGATACCGATGATGTAGATGGATCGTATATAATTGATCCATATGGAAATATTGATTTACCTTTTATTGGAAAGATAAATATTGAGAATCTAAGTTTGAATGATACTAAGAAAAAATTAATTTCAACTTTAACAAAATATTATACCAATAGTGATCTGCAAATTAAAATAGAAGAATTTAATAGTAGTAAGATTTATATTCTTGGGGCAGTAAGAAATCAACTTACAATTAATCTCGACCAAAAGCCTATAAAATTAATTGATGCAGCTATTCAAGCTAATTATAATCCAAATTCAGAAAGTAAAGCCTTTGGTAACAAAGGTTTATTAAGAAGAGATAATCAAGTTTATAAGATTGATATAAATAATATCTTTCAAAGTACAAATGATAAAGATAATTTTTATCTAAAAAAAAATGATGTAATATTTGTAGATAGGAACTCTGATAATTTACATATCTTTGGAGAAGTGACAAAACCAGGGGTTTATTTTCCAAATATAGATTACTCATTAACAGAATTAATTTCTACTGCTGGTATGAGTAAATTAACAGCTGATGCTTCAAAAGTTTATGTCATAAGAGAAGATTATGATTCTTTTTTAAAAATTAATATTTTTAAACTTGATATTAGGAATCCTATTAATTTAGTTTTAGGAAAAAGATTTTTATTAAAATCAAAAGATATAGTATTTATACCACCAACTAAACTTGTTAAATGGAATAGAGTTATAAGTCTACTCACTCCACAAACGGATTTATTTAATTCTTATAATCCAATTATTCAAGATGGTGTAAAGGGTGGAGCTAATGCAAATTTAACAGAATAGATTATTTATTATATTTTTAACTTAGAATATAACTTTTATTATAATTCACACTTAACAATAGTATAAACAAAAGTTGAATTATTGGTATGTGTAAAGAAAAATCAAAAATTAATATAAAAAATAATAAGTAAAAAAGTAAGATATTTTTAAAACAAAAATTATAGTTTTTAGTAAAGATAAATAAAACAGTTAAAATAACTAAAGTAGAACCAATAAGACCAAATTCTCCAAGAAATTCCATTAAATCAGAATGAGCATGAGTAGCATAAGAAGTTGATAAATTCTGAAAGTTTATTTTAAATAAATATTCAAATCCACCTCCTCCATAACCAAAAATGATAAATTTTTTGAATTCAATAAAAGCAAATTTTGAAAGAGCGGCCCTTGATATATCGTCTCTAACTGAATATGGTAAAAACTCCTTAATTTCATTCTGTAAAGGTAAATACTCCATTACCTCATTCTGCAAAAATAAAAACCTTTGTAATAATTTTTCAGAGCCAAAATAAAATCCTAAGATTAATACATCAAATAATACAATTAATACTAATGTGCTTAAAAAAAATCTATTCTTTTTATCATTTTCATAAAGTGCTTGTATGATATAAATTATAATCATAGAAATAAATAAAAAATTTCCTAACCTAGAAAAAGATGTGATTATTCCAATCGTAATTAATAAAATAAATAATCTTACATAAATTTTATTAAAAAAATTATCTTTATTATCTTTTTGATAACTATCAACCATTTTCAAATATTCAATTCCACTAAAAAAACATAATGATAAAAAACATGAAAACACTGTTCTGTTAACAAAAAAGCCTGATGCTGCATATTTAGAGGCAGTATTTTTTAATATTAAGAAATCAGGATTACCTATTAAGTAAAGGTATATAGCAACACTTGATGCAAAAGCTCCTAATAAAACCAAAAAAAAACAAAATCTGAATATATCTTTTTTTTTATAAAAAAGACTTTTAAAAATAATTAAATATAAGAATAATGATAGATAGTTTAGTAAGCTGAAATAAGAATTTACTGGGCTCCAGCTGATAGAATTAAAATTTCCATTAAATTCTAATTTATTTAAAAGATTATATTTCTCAGGTGAAAGGAAACTTAGCCACTCTATAGGCAAAGGTATTGTTTGAAATATCAAAAAAATAATAAATAAAATATATAATATAATGGCTAGTTTATTATTTGTAAATATTTGATTTATATGAGCTAAATAATTTTTTTCTCTGATAAATAGTAAAAAAAAAATAGAGATTATTATAAAATTAAATTGAATATACAAATTGTTATTACCTCCATTAAAAATAACCATTAGAGCTATGGTTAGTAAAAAAATATATTGATAAAGCTTATTTTTTTTAATCCACATATAATTTATGAAGGAGATATATTTTCATCATAGGATTCATTATATTCATCAAGGTTATTACGTCCTGCAGTATTAAAACCAGCTGAATTATAACCCTGATAGTCTCGACCATCTGCATTATATTGCTCTCCATTTGAATGATAATATGGGGAAGTCGTAGCAAATCCATTTGCATCTCTAGGTGTTGCAGGTTCCGCACTTCCATCTAAAGCAAAACCATCTTTGTAACGAGTGCCATTTTGATTATCACCATTTCTATCAAACCCATCATTGTTGTATACCGTTCCAGTATTCTTGTGATTGTAAGGTGGAGTAAAAGCAAATCCTGCTGTATCATATAAAGCCTCATCATCTGCTTCTGTTGCTGCTGCTTCTGTGGCTGCTGCTTCTGTTGCTGCTGC
>TARA_B110000027_G_scaffold77210_1_pt1 | contig 13583 bp, 11 predicted proteins | sample TARA_B110000027 | Tara Oceans TARA_B110000027 (sample SAMEA4397101) | marine metagenome | biome: Polar Biome; feature: [SRF] surface water layer (ENVO:00010504); material: water (ENVO:00002006), including particulate matter (ENVO:01000060) such as... | depth 5 m
TAATGATTTCCCATGACTGTCCCTCATTTTCAGAAACATGAACTTGATTTGAAAAAGTGTATAATCTCTTTGGATTATGTTTACTAAAAATGATCGGAAAATTCCATTGAAAACGATATTTCATTCCTTCCGCACCATATCCCATCGGATTGTCAGGCCAAACATTGATCGATCTTCTGAGACTTGTTTTGTGATTTACACGTGTTAAATAACCACCGTAACTACCGCCATAAACAATATCGTTGTTTAATGGATCAATTGCTATGTGAGCAGATTCACCTCCAGCAGTTTCCTCCCAATCATCTTCAAAAATTTCACTTCCGTCAGAGCGATGTGCGATACGAATTGTAGAATTATCTTGTTGGGCTCCATAAATTCTATAAGGAAACGCATTGTCTGTAGTGACTCTGTAAAATTGGGCAGTGGGCTGATTGTGATAAGTACTCCATGTTTCTCCGCCATTATAAGTGATTTGAGCTCCTCCATCATCTGCAATAATCATACGCTGATTGTCTTCTGGTGCAATCCACAAATCATGGTGATCCCCATGAGGTGCGTTACTACTTTGAAACGTTTTTCCTGCATCTTTAGACTTGTGATAAGAAACATTCATCACATAAACGATATCTACATCTTGTGTATCTGCATAAATTTTAGAATAATACCATGCGCGTTGACGTAAAGCACGACTGTCGTTTACATGCATCCAAGAAGCTCCTCCATCATCAGAGCGATATACTCCCCCTTTTTCTTTGTTTTCTACAATTGCCCAAACACGCTGTGAATTTAATGGAGATACGGTAACCCCAATCACACCAAGAATTCCCTTGGCAAAGCCTTTATTTAAACTAATCTCGATCCAATTTTCTCCTTCATCTGTACTTTTCCATAAAGCAGAACCTTCACCTCCGCTATTCAAACTGTATGGGGTTCGGTTCAGTTTCCAGGTAGAAGCATATAAATTTCTTGAATTAGAGGGATCCATAACCAACTCAAAGGCTCCTGAGTCTGCATTGGAGAATAAAACTTTTATCCAATTTTTACCTCCATCAATACTTTTGTATACCCCCCTATCAGATGTAGGTTTGTAAATATTTCCTAAAACTGCAGCATAAACAATTTCTGGATTATTAGGATGTATGACAATTCTAGGAATGTGTCTTGATTTTGGCAATCCCGAAAAAGTCCATGTTTTTCCAGCATCTACTGTTTTCCAAACCCCATAACCAGATGAAACATTTCCTCTAACCGTTACCTCTCCACCACCAACATAAATTATATTAGGGTCGCTTTTTGAAACTGCAACAGAGCCAATACTGCCTCCAAAAAAACCGTCTGAAATACTTTTATAAGTCTGACCACCATCTTCTGTTTTCCAAACACCTCCTCCTGCAGCACCAAAATAAAATAAATTTGGATTACCAGGAACTCCAGTCACCGCCGCTGATCTACCCCCCCTGAAAGGACCAATTGATCGATACGAAAGAGACTCATATATTTTTTCAGGATAACTTACCGTTTTAGCTTGATTGGTTTTCTTTTTTCGTTGCGCATAAAAGGGCTGAAAGGATATTAATGAAAAAAATAGTGCCGTAAATAAAAAATTGCAATTTTTCATAATGTAATTTGATAAATTTAAAAGTATAAAATATATTTCTTATCAGGTAAACTAATGCCTAGAGATATATTTAAATTTGTTTAGGTCACCTTAAATTTGGCAATTATTACACTAACTGTTTTTTAATTGCTCTATTTAAAAAATAAGCAGTCATAAATGTGGAAAGAACATCTGCGATCGGAAAGGCAATCCAAACTCCTAATACACCATAATGCATCGGAAGGATAAACAGCAAGGGGATGAAAAAAAGACCTTGTCTACTCAAAGTCAATAATAACGCAGGTAATGCTTTTCCTATGGCTTGAAAATAAGCCGCACCTATCAATTGAATACCTATAATTGGGAGGGCTGCAAATACATACCTCAGTGCTTGGGGAGTTTCAATACCCACCTTGTTATCATTTGAAAAGATTAATGGAATGTTTTCTGCAAAAAAGAAAATAAAAAGGAAAATTATAGATGCTAAAAAAACAGAATATCGGATGGAAATATTAATCACTCTTCTAACACGCTGTAAGTTTTTTGCTCCGTAATTATATCCAGCGATTGGCAAAAAACCTTGAGTGATTCCAAGAATTGGAAAAGTGGCAAACATAAGCATTCTACTAATAATTGCATATACTGTAATTGATGATTCTCCACCGTAAGAAAATAAAATATTATTTACCAATAGCACAGTTAAACTCACCATTGCCTGCCGTGCAAGAGTAACTGAACCTAAAGAAGAAATTTCTTTAATTAATAAAAATTGCAATTTAAAAGAGCTCCAAGTTGGTTTTAAAGTACTCTTTTTTGAAAAAAAAAAATAAATAATATACAAAGCACAAACTCCATAAGATAGGGTAGTTGCCCAAGCTGCTCCCATCATTCCCCAATCGAAAATATTTATAAAAATATAATCCAAAAGTAAATTGGATATGGATGGTAAAAGCATAGCATACATTGCATTTTTGGGTTTTCCCTCAGCACGAATTGTATTGTTTGCCATCATACAAAAAGCCAAAACAGGAACCCCGTAAAGCACAATAACATAATACGTTTTAGCTAATGAAAAAAGAGAACCTTTTCCCCCAAAAAGAACAATAAGCTGATCTACATAAGCTAGACCAAAAATAACCACTGTAATGGTTAGTATAAAAGTTAAGGTTATTTGATTGCCAAAAGTAATTTCAGCTTTAAGATGATTATTTTCTCCTAAAGCTCTAGAAATAATAGAAGCTCCTCCAACTCCAATGGACATTCCCAAGGCCGCGATAAAAAAAGAAACAGGTAATACAACATTGATTGCCGCTATGGCATTTGAACCAATCCACTGCCCCACAAAAATGGTATCGATTAAAATATTAAGCGACATAACCAGAATTCCGATAGAGGCAGGCAATGCTTGTTTAATTAATAACTTTGGAATAGAGTCTGTTCCTAATAATTCCGTGAGAGTTTTACTCATGAAACACTTTCATTAAGAGCCCATTCGTCAATCCATCTGCTTAATACATTTACCCAATCTTCTCGGTCGTTTATACAAGGAATGACATGTAAATGTTTCCCCCCTTTATCTTTGAAATCCTCTGCTGCTTCCATTCCAATTTCTTCAAGTGTTTCTAAACAATCTGAAATGAAAGCAGGTGTTACAATAGCAAGTTCTTTAGTCCCTCCTTGAGCAAAAGCCTCCACGGTTTTATCAGTATAGGGTTTTAACCAAGAGCCTATTAAAGTGACTCGAGATTGGAAACTTGTAGAAAATGTCCCTTCTTTTAATTTAAGGTATTCTGCTACTTTAACTGTAGTCATTTCACATTGATGTTTATAACAATATTCATGTGCAGGAGAATCAGAAAAACAACATTTTCCATCGATTTTGCAGTGAGATTGTGTTACATCTGATTTACGAATATGACGGTTGGGAATTCCATGATAAGAAAATAAAATATGCTCCCAGTTTTTATCTTGTAAATTTTCTTGAATTGAATTTCCAAGTACTCGAATATAATCTGGGTGGTCATAAAATGAAGGTAAAGAAGTGAATTCCATTTGTGGAAAATGTTTTTCTCTTAATTCTTCTGCCAATACTAAAATAGTTTCCGTAGTTGCCATTGCAAACTGGGGATATAAAGGAACTAAAAAAACTTCCGTTACTCCTTGATTGTACAACTCTTTTAAACCATCATGGATCGAGGGTTTTCTATATCTCATTGCCAAAGCAACAGGTACTGAAACTTTTTTTTGTACTTTTTCTTGAAGTCGTTCTGAAAGAACAATCAGAGGGGAACCCTCTTTCCACCAAATTTTCCTGTAGGCTTTGGCCGATTTTTTTGGTCTTGTATTTAAAATTACTCCTTTGACTAGAAAAGTTCTAAACCATTTGGGTAAGTCAATAACCCGCTCATCCATCAAAAATTCATCTAAATAATCTCTAACATCTTTTGTTTCAGTACTATCTGGAGATCCCAGATTGACTAATAATACTCCTTTCATTAAGAATTTTTTACAAAGATAATGAACCTAAATATTTCTTTGGAGTAGTTCCATACTTCTTTTTAAAGGCGGCAATAAAATGACTCGCTGTACTGTAACCTAATTTTAGTCCCACTTCATTAACATTAAACTTTTGAGAATCCAACATCCTTATAGCCTCTCCCATCTTTTGATCCAAGAGATAGGCAAAGACAGTATCTCCATAAAGTTGCTTAAAGCCTTCTTTTAATTTTTTTAATGATAATCCTATTTCAGCTGATAAATTTTCCAAGGATGGAGGATCTGACATTCGTTCTAAAATAATATCTTTTGCCTTCCTTATTTTTCTCACATTTTCCTCATCTATTAAAAAAGGACATTGTTCCAGAGAAGGATCCTCACTTTTGTTAAAATACAAGCTTAACAATTCGTAAACCTTTCCCTTAAAATACAAACTCTTCATACTGTCATGAACTTTCGCCTGCAATATTTGACTTAAAACAACTGCAATTGAGGATGTAAATGGTAAATTATCATAATATTTTTTAGCACTATTCTCTGGAGATAAAAATGAAATGTGAACTGCATCATCTGAAAACAAAGAATGAAATTTAGTAATGGAAATCAATAAACTAACCAACCAAGTATTGGGGGACAATTCAACCTTAATAGGCAAAGCCTTTTTTGGATTAAAAAGCAGAATGGAGTGGTCCTCATTAACCGGAAAACTATAATTACCTTCATTAAATACAAAATTCATTTGTCCTTTTAAACAAAAATGAAATTGTATAAAATCTTGATTTACAGGATAACTTTCTTTCACAGCTGATTGTGAATCATTTTTAATTCTCAAAACAGTAAATTCAGAATCTAGGACATTTACTTCAAAAGAACTTTTATCGTTATTTTTTATTTCCATCTTCAAATAAAATTTTATTTTTCAAACTAAATAAAGTGATTAAAAAACTAACACATTTCAACAAAAATAGGACTTTTTAAAAGTAGATCACCAATAATCACAAAAAAACCTTTAGAGGTATTTTAAAACTTTTAATCGTTACTTTTTAGCTTCTAACTCTCTTACTTTTGTATTCTAATATATTTTATTACCCTTTTGACTAAAGTCGAACATTTTCATGCCATAGGCTTGAGCTATAAAACTGCCAATATTAATCTTAGAGGACAGTTTAGTCTAGACAATTCCCGTCAACATGCTTTATTTTTAGATGCTAAGGAAAAAAAAATCAAAGATTTAATTATAATAAATACTTGTAACAGAACAGAGCTTTATGCCTGGTCACAGGATGCTGAAATACTTATAGGTTTACTTTGCAAACATTCGGGTGGTAATAAAATACTTTTTGATGAAATCGGGTATATTTTTAAAGGACAAGAAGGTTTCCATCATTTGTTTCGTGTTGGTACAGGACTTGAAAGTCAAATTTTAGGTGATTTTGAAATTATTGGTCAAATCAAACAAGGTTTCTATAGGTCTAAAAAAATGGAGCTTGCTCAGGGGAGACTGGAAAGATTAACTAATACTGTGATTCAGGCAAGTAAACGCATTAAAACTGAAACTGAAATATCAAGCGGGGCCACTTCAGTTGCTTTTGCTTCTGTTCAGTATATTCTTAACCACGTCGAAGACACATCTAATAAGAATATTTTACTTTTTGGAACAGGAAAAATTGGCACAAATACCTGCGAAAACTTAGTTAAGCACACCAAAAATGATCATATTACACTTATAAACAGAACACAAGCCAGTGCGGAAAAAATCGCTGACAAATTTCCAGTGATTGTAAGACCCTTTGGCGAATTAACTACTTTAATTCATGAAGCTGACGTTTTAGTTGTAGCTACAGGGGCTCAAAATCCAACTATTACTACTGATCTTATTCACACAACCAAACCTTTGCTTATTGTTGATTTATCTATTCCAAGAAATGTGGCCTCAGAAGTCAACGAGATGGAAAATATAAAAGTGATACATTTAGATGAGCTTTCTCAAATAACTGATGCAACTTTCGAGAAACGTAAAAAATATATTCCCAAAGCTGAAGCAATTATTGAAGAAGTGAAATCAGAATTTTTAATCTGGTATAAACACCGAGATTTCATTCCTGCTCTTAATGCTTTTAAAGAAAAGATGGTTCCTTCTAAAAAAGAAGAAAAAGAAATCAAGAAATATGTCAATAACTGCTTTGGCTATCAAAAAAAACAACAAATTGCTCAAAAAATAACTGGGCAAATTGCAGCTTACATTCGAGAAAACCCCGATAAAGCTCCAGAAACTATTGAACTTATAGAAGATATTTTTCAAATTAAGCCTGAAAAACTCTCATAAAAATGATTCGCATTGGAACTCGAAAAAGCAAATTAGCCTTATGGCAAGCCAATCAAGTGAAAGTCGCATTTGAATCACAAGGATATACTTGTGGATTAGTTCATGTTGAGAGTAACGGGGATATGGACCATAATCAGCCTTTATACACAATGGGAATTCAAGGGATTTTCACAAAAGCCTTAGATACTGCATTACTAAATAATCAAATTGATATCGCTGTTCATAGCTTAAAAGATGTTCCTACACTGTTACCTAAAGGAATCGAGATAAAGGCTGTTCTTTCAAGAGGAAATCCGTTTGACATCATAGTACATAATTCTTCTTTTAAAGGATGGAAAACCCATACATCAATTGGTAGTGGAAGTTTAAGAAGAAAAGCTCAATGGCTTCGAAAACATCCCGAGCATCAAGTTGAAAGCCTTAGGGGGAACTTACATAAAAGACTTGAAAAACTACATAATTCAAACTGGTCTGGAGCTATTTTTGCAAAAGCCGGTTTGGAGCGTTTGAATTTACTTAAAAATAATCATGAAGTACTAGATTGGATGATTCCAGCCCCTGCCCAAGGAATTGTTGGGATAGCCTCTTTAGAAAACAATAAAGAGCTTCAATCTGTTTTAAAAAAAATAAACTGTGAGGAAACTGCAATGTGTGCCGAAATAGAACGTTCTTTTTTAAGCACTTTAGAGGGTGGATGTACTGCTCCAATTGGTTCACATGCATACTGTATTAACAAAACGATTTATTTTAAAGGAGGCCTTTACAGTTTAGATGGAACTACAGCTATTGTGTGTAAAAAACAAATACCGCTGAGTAATACTCATAGTTTTGGAATAAATGCAGCTCATGATATTTTAAGCAAAGGAGGGAAAGAACTAATGAAAAAGATCAAATCTCAGTTGTGATGCGAATACTTTCTACTAAATTACTCACTTCAAGTTTTAAAAATCGATTGGTTCAAAAAGGATTTTCATTGGTTGAATACCCTTTTATTAAAATCGAACCACATGCACTTAATATTGATAGCCTAAATGACAATATTTTAATAACAAGTCAAAATACTGTTCGTTTGGCTTTAAATGACAGTAATTTGAAATCTCTAATGGTCAATAAAAAATATTTTTGTGTAGGTGAAAAAACAAAGGCACTTTTAGAAGAAAATGGCAAAAGAGTGGTAAAAATGAGTAAAAATGGATCATTTTTATCGAAATATATTACTGCAAACCACAAAAATGAATCATTTTCTTTTTTATGCGGAAGACAAAGGAGGCCAGAAATTGAAATTGAATTAGCAAAAAAAAAGGTTTCTTTAACGCTGCACGAAATTTATAATACCATTCATACCCCCAAAACTGTTGAAACAAAATTTGATGGTGTGTTATTTTTTAGTCCTTCTGCAGTTGAAAGTTATTTCAAAACCAATACATGGAAGTTTGGAATGCAAGGATTTTGCATTGGTAGTTCAACAGCAGCAAGTTTATCTAATTATACCAAAAATTTTAGTATTGCTAAATTTCCAAATGAAAATCAGCTCTTATTAAGTATTCACAAGTATTATTCTCACGACTATGATAAAAAATGATCTTTTCTTAAAAGCATTAAAAGGAGAAACGTTAAGCCGTCCTCCAGTATGGATGATGCGTCAAGCCGGGCGCTATCTTCCTGATTTTATGAAATTAAAAGAAAAATATGATTTCTTTACTCGCTGTCAAACACCAGAATTAGCTACAGAAATCACTGTAATGCCAATAGATCAAATAGGCCCAGACGCTGCAATTCTTTTTAGTGATATTCTTGTAGTACTTCAAGCAATGCAAATTCCTGTTGAAATGAAAGATGGAATTGGGCCTTGGATTCCAAATCCAATCCGATCTTCAAAGCAAGTTTCGCAGGTTATTGTTCCTAATATTCATGAATATTTAGGTTACGTTCTAGATGCTGTAAAAATGTCGAAACAAGCTCTAAACGAACGCGTACCCTTAATTGGATTTGCGGGATCACCTTGGACACTTTTATGTTATGCTGTCCAAGGTCAAGGGTCAAAAAACTTTGATATTGCCAAAGGTTTTTGCTTCAGTAAGCCCAAAGAAGCACACGCTTTACTTCAAAAAATAACAGATACAACAATTGCCTATTTAAAAGAGAAAGTTAATGCAGGAGTGAATGCACTACAAATATTTGACTCCTGGGGAGGACTTCTTTCTCCAGACGATTATAATATTTTTTCGTGGCCCTACATTCAACAAATTATTGATGCCTTAAAAGAGATAAATCCTGTTATTGTTTTTGGAAAAGGTTGTTGGTTCGCTCTAAATGAAATGGGTCGATCTGGTGCTTCAGCTTTGGGAGTAGATTGGACCTGTAGTGCCAGAAATGCAAGGTATTTATCAGGGGGGCAAATTACATTACAAGGTAATTTTGACCCTTCGCGACTACTTTCAACGATTCCAGAAATAAAAGCCGGTGTTAACAAAATGATAAATGAATTTGGAAAAGATAGATACATCGTTAATTTAGGCCATGGTATTCTTCCCAATATCCCAGTAGATCATGCCAAAGCTTTTGTTGACGCTGTCAAAGAATATAAACCTTAAATCGACAGTATGAAAGATCAGTTTTATTCTTACATCAAAAACCTACAAAACCAAATTACACAAGCGCTCGAAAAAGTGGACGGTTCAGCTACTTTTAGAGAAGATGTATGGAATAGAACCGAAGGCGGTGGTGGATGTAGTCGTATTATAGAAAATGGTGCAGTAATCGAAAAAGGGGGTGTTAATATTTCTTCTGTTCATGGACCTTTAGCTAAAAGTATGCAAGACTATTTTAAGGTTAAAAATGTAGATTTTTTTGCCTGTGGCTTAAGCTTAGTTATTCATCCAAAAAATCCTATGGCACCAACTGTTCATGGGAACTGGCGCTATTTTGAAATGTATGACGCTTCAGGAAAATGTATAGACCAATGGTTTGGTGGTGGATTAGATCTAACCCCTTTTTATCTTTTTGAAGAAGATGCTCAACATTTTCACCTACAATGCAAAAAGGCTTGTGATGCACATGGCTTAATGTTTTATCCAGAATTTAAAAAACAATGTGATACTTATTTTCACAATGCTCATCGTGATGAAGCAAGAGGTATTGGTGGCTTATTTTTTGATTATTTAAAAGCCGATAAAGATTACAGTATTCATGATCGATACAATTTTACAAAGGAAGTAGGTATCGCCTTTCTGGATGCATATATTCCTATTTTAGAAAAAAGAAAATCAATGGAGTTTACAGATGAAAATCGTGCCTGGCAAGAAATAAGAAGAGGTCGCTACGTAGAGTTTAATTTAATACATGATAAAGGAACCCTCTTTGGCTTAAATACAAATGGTCGCATTGAAAGTATTTTAATGAGTCTTCCTCCAAAAGTTCAATGGCGATATGACCATCATCCTGAAAAAGGAAGTGAGGAATCCAAATTAATAACTGTTTTAAAAAACCCTAAAGCTTGGGTATGAAATACATGATCAGATCTTTTAAAATTTTGTATATTAATATTTCAGAAAAGCCAATACTATGAATACCCTTTCTATCTTATTTGTGCTTCCAATACTTATTATTTTTTCATATTTATTTGATGCCTTTGCTAGAAAAACAAAATTCCCCTCGGTCATTTTACTAATGATTACGGGTATTATTATCCGAGTGATAACTAACATTTATGGTTATAGTGAATTCGGGTTTCTGGATAATCTTATTCCTGTATTAGGTACAATTGGATTAATTTTAATTGTATTAGAAGGAGCCATTGAATTAGAAATTAGTAGAGAAAAACTTTCTTTAATTTTAAAGGGATTTCTTGCTGCCCTATTTATTCTAGTTATAAATATATGGGCCTTAAAATGGGTTTTTGGTTTCCTTTTCCAAATGGAAAATAACGAGGCTATTCTATATGCCATTCCGCTATCCATTATTAGTAGCGCTGTTGCAATCCCATCCGCTGCTGGATTGATTAGTAAAGAGCGTGAGTTTGTAATATACGAATCTACGTTTTCAGATATTTTGGGAATTATGATTTTCAATTATGCGATTCGACAGTTTGAATCCAATCAACCGCTAATTGGCGCAACTCCTTTAATTTCTCTAGGACTACAAATCCTTGGCGTTATCGTCATATCTCTTGCTATCACCTATATTCTTTTTCGCCTTTTACAAAAAATTCATCATCATGTAAAGTTTTTTTTAATTATTGCTTTACTTATTTTAGTTTATGCTTTTGGCAAACTTTTTCATCTTCCTGCACTAGTGACAATCTTTATATTTGGTGTTTTCTTAAGTAATGTTAAAAATGTATTTCCAAAATTTTTACTGAAATATTTAGACCTTGAACAAACTGAAAAAGGCTTTGATGAATTTCATGTTCTAACAGCAGAATCAACCTTTATTGTTCGTACGTTTTTTTTCTTATTTTTTGGGTTCTCCATTCAGATATTAGATTTTGATAGTTTCTCCCCTGTGATTTATGGATTGATTATTTTTCTTATTATGCTGACTATAAGGTATGCATATTTAGCAGTAACTACCCTTAAAGTAAAAGCTAGTTCACTAACCTATATGACCCCTCGTGGATTAATTAGTATCCTCCTTTTTATTCAGCTTAAAGAAATTCCTTTAATTAATTCTGCAACAAGTCCAATTGATGAACGTGTTCTTTTAATTGTAATTTTAACCTCAATGATAGTGATGCTGCTTGGAACTTTGAAGAAAAGCTACAATGAAAAAAGTTCTATTTTAGATGAGGAAAAAAATGTGACTGTTGATATTGAGAATATACTACAAAGTCAATCTGAGACTGATGCCGAAATTCTAAACAAAAAAGACACCGATAATCATTAAAATCAAGAATCATGTATCCAATTCAGCGCAATAGAAGACTTAGAAGCTCTGCTACTCTAAGAAAACTGGTTCAAGAATACCATTTGAGCCCAAATGATTTTATCGTTCCCTTATTTGTTATAGAAGGAACACAAAAAAAAGAAGCCATTGCTTCTATGCCCTGCTATTACCGTTTATCTTTAGATTTGGTAGCTAAAAAAGTGAAAACTTTGTGGGAATTGGGTCTGAAATCTGTTTTGATTTTTGTAAAAGTACCAGGCAACTTAAAAGACAACCTAGGTACAGAGGCTATAAATCCTAATGGACTAATGCAGCGATCTATCAAAGCAGTTAAAAATGCTGTTCCTGAAATGATTGTCATGACAGATGTTGCCCTAGATCCCTTTTCATCTTTTGGTCATGATGGGGTTGTTAATAACGGTAAAATAATAAATGATCAGACGGTTGATATTCTTGCGAGTATGGCACTTTCTCATGCTGAGGCCGGAGCTGACGTTGTTGCTCCAAGTGACATGATGGATGGGCGAATTTTAGGAATTCGAAAATACTTAGACCTAAAAAATTTCCATGAAACTGTTATTATGAGTTACAGTGCTAAATATGCATCCTCTTTTTATGGCCCTTTTCGGGACGCCTTAGATTCAGCCCCTGGCTTTGGTGATAAAAAAACTTATCAAATGGATTACGCTAATCGTAAAGAAGCTATCGTCGAAACGTTGAGAGATATTGAAGAAGGAGCTGATATTGTTATGGTAAAACCTGGTTTGGCCTATTTAGATATTGTTAGAGATATCAGAGAATCAGTATCTGCACCAATTGCTGTTTATCAAGTTAGTGGAGAATATTCAATGTTAAAAGCCGCCGCTGAAAAAGGATGGTTAGATCACGACACTACCATGATGGAACAATTACTTTGTTTCAAAAGAGCAGGTGCATCGCTTATTGCTTCTTATTTTGCTGAGGAAGCTGTTAAGCTTTTGTAAAGGTTGTTACCTTAAAGAATATTTCATAGATTGTATTTAAATGAAAAAAATATTTAAAATTTTTGGGTTCACCCTTATTATTCTGATTAGTGGTGTTTATGTTTCAGACTATAGTTATTTATTGGATGGTGTTTTTAAGATTTACTTTACGGGGCATAAAACTGCATTTCTTGATGATTACAATTATTTTGATAACAGAATATTGGCAGCCTCTGAAACACCACAGCCTTGGCCAGTTCATTCACAATTTAACACCATATCTCTTTCAGATGAGCTAGAAAAATATCACAAAGAAAAAGGAACTGTTGCCTTTTTAGCAATAAAAAATGACAGCCTCTATTTTGAAAAATATTATGACAGTTATGGAGTAGACTCAAAAAGCAATTCTTTTTCTGTGACTAAAAGCATTGTTTCTGCACTTTTAGGTAGAGCTATTATGGATGGATATATCAGTGATCTAGACCAAGCTGTTCAAGATTTCATTCCAGAACTGACTGGTAATTATGCTGATAAAGTTACCGTTGGAGATTTAGCTTCTATGGCATCGGGACAACGTTGGGAAGAAAAATATTATAATCCATTTTCCGTTACAGCTGCTGCTTATTTTTTAAAAAATCTTGATAAAACCATATTAGAACAACCTATTGAAGAAGTTCCAGGAAAATCGTTTATTTACAAAAGTGGAACGACTCAATTATTAGGAATGGTAATTGCCAGGGCTACAGGAAAAAATTTGACTGAATATCTTTATAAAACCCTCTGGAATCCAATGGGTGCAGAAAAAGAAAGTCTTTGGCAAATAGACAGTAATGAGAATGGGGTTGAAAAAGCCTATTGCTGTATTGCATCAAATGCAAGAGATTTTGCGCGTCTTGCCAAATTATATAAAGATTATGGGAAATGGAATGGAAAAGTTTTATTGGATTCTACTTTTATTGCAAAATCCTTACAGCCTAGATTTTCAGAAAGTCCAGAATATGGATATAGCTGGTGGCTAAAAGAATATAAAGGGTATAATGTATTTATGATGCGCGGACATTTAGGTCAATATATAATTACTTTTCCTAAAGAAAATTTGATATTAGTTCGTTTAGGACATTCAAAGGGGCCCATTAACACAAATGGAGATCCATTTACACCTGACATATACACTTATATGGATGCAGCAATTGAAATCAATAAAAATATTAGTACGCCTTAATTTTATAAAACGCTCATTCTTAACCTATTCATCAGACTCCAGTTTGTCAGAAAAAAAATACTTTTAGTGATTGAAAAAAAGTGTATATTAACTTAA
>TARA_B110000027_G_scaffold46119_1_pt1 | contig 13577 bp, 6 predicted proteins | sample TARA_B110000027 | Tara Oceans TARA_B110000027 (sample SAMEA4397101) | marine metagenome | biome: Polar Biome; feature: [SRF] surface water layer (ENVO:00010504); material: water (ENVO:00002006), including particulate matter (ENVO:01000060) such as... | depth 5 m
TTACTAAAAAGGCATACTAAAATAATTATCTATTTTCGTTTACGCTATCAGTTATATTGTCATTTGCATCTATTTCAGCTTGAGGTACTTTCAAGAAAAATCTTTTATCATCTGCTTCTAAACTAGAAGCTCCTGTAAGTCTTTGATTTCCTGTTCTTGTGATGCCTTTTCTATATCTCTTCGCATCAAACCATTCAACTCCTATTTCAGCATAAAGTTCTTTACGTCTTTCTACTAGAATTTCATCTAAGAGTGCTTGTCCAATATTCGTTGATTTTGTTGCGGTAGCATCTCTCTTAGATTGTAAAGCAAAAAGCAGAGTGTGCGCTCCAGTTATATCTCCATTGTGATATTTTGCTTCTGCTTCCACCAATAACATTTCTGCTGTCCTAATTATTGGATGATCAGAGTCAAAATTAAAACTAAATTTATTTGATATGTAATTTCTGTAATCCGTTTCAGGAACAGCATATCCCTCAGAAAATGTATTTCTAATGTCAGAGGGTGAAAATAAAGCTACAAAATCATTGTTGAAAAATGTTGCTACGTAAGACAATACTGAATGATCAGCATGCGCGTGAGGCGCACCCCAATAATAATTAGATTGGTCTAAAGATTGAGCACTTCCCCAAATCCACTCGGAATCAGCAATACTATTAAAGCCAGTAGTATAATTGTTGTTCAAGATACTATTAGGAGTTCCTCCTCCATATGCTTTTTTGGCAGCATCTTCCGCTCCAGTCCAATTACCCATAGTTTGGTAAACTCTAGCCAATATTCCATAAGCTACATTTTGATTGATGTAAGATTTTGCAAGTCTATCCGAAGTTAAATTCGTAGTTGCATAGCTTAGATCTTCTAAAATTAATGCATACATTTCAGTTAGTGTACTCATTGGATTTCCTTCTGTAGCAACTTCCGTATAGATTGGAGGTGCGGGCAATGAAGCATCGTATGAATAAGTATGTTGAAATTCCATTGCTAATTGAAAATAGAAAAATGCACGAAGCGCTTTTCCTTGACCAATAATTTCCTTTTTATCTATATCAGATAATTCAGAAGTTTCCGCCCCAATAATTAGGTTGTTGGCTTGATTGATCATATAATAAGGATAGTTCCATGAAAATCCAACACGTCTGTATGTTGGCTCTCTATTCTCATTTTCATAATCAAACGAAAACCAAGTAGCTCTTTGGATAATATCATTTCCCTTTACAGTTCTCGCATAATAGATTGAGTTTACTCCTGCAGCATCAGTTGCAGTGAACTGAGATCTAAAGTTTCTCATGATTCCGGATACAAATGCATTAGCTCCTTCTCTAGAACCAAAAATTACACTAGATGTAACAGCATCTGTTGGTTGAGGGTCATTTAAAAATTCTTCATTACAACTTATTAAAGAACAAGTCATGAACAATAGTAATAACAAGTTTAAATTATTTTTTTTCATTTTGTGAGTTTTTAAAATTCTAAATTAATCCCCAAAGAGAATATTCTTTGATTGAAAGATCTATTGTTGGTAGTTCCTGATATACTTTGCTCAGGATCAATTCCTTTATGAGATTGAACCGTTACTAAATTATCACCTTGGAAATAAAGTCTAAGTTTGCTTAATCCAATGTTTTCAATGGTATTTAGAGGCACGTTATATCCAAAAGTTAATGCTTTTAACCTCAAGTAATCATTTTTAAATAAAAATCTTGTTGATGTTGAGTTAAAATCATTCTGACTGTTTTGAAGACGAGGAACATTAGAAACATCACCTGGGTTTTGCCATCTATTATCTAAGTCAACAGAACCTGCGCCACCCAATGTTTCAAAACCACCCATTAGGCCAGCGTAAGTAGAATCATATATATACCCACCAACACTAAAGTTCATCAGTACGTTTAGGTCAAAATCACCATAACTAAATGTATTTGTGATTCCTCCTTCAAAATCTGGCAATGACTCTTTACCAGTTGCATAACGAGTAGCATCTGCATACACATCTGTGACTAATTTAGTTCCAGTAGGCTCCCCATCAGCATCTAATTGGTCTTTAAACCAAAGTGCTTTTCCATTTGATGAATCAACTCCAGCATACTCTCTTATAAAGAATTCGTATAGGGACGTACCAACTTCCCATCTTTTTGTTCCGTTTATAAAAGATTCCTGTGTTAACTCTGTAATTTCATTTTTAGTCGCCGTAATATTAAAACTCGTGTTCCATTGAAATTTATTTTTTTCAATGTTTTTAGTCCTTAATTCAAATTCTATACCAGAATTTTTTATGGCACCTACATTCGTTGTAATACTTGTATTTCCTGTAGAACCAGGTAATGGCTTATTGTAAATTAAATCTATTGATTCTTTTTCGAAATAGGTAATACTACCATTTATTCTGTTGTTTAAAAACCCAAAATCTAAACCTGTATTAAACGAAGCAGTCTTCTCCCAAGATAATAATGGATCACTTACGGCACCTAGTATAACACCAGTTTGTGTTAATTCATTATAACCTGTTTCAAATAACGACAGGTATGGGAAGTATCCAATACCTCTATTATTTCCTAATTCACCATAAGATGCACTGAGCTTCAAATAGTTTAACACAGAGTTCCCTTCTAAGAAATTTTCCTTAGAAATTAACCAAGCACCACCTACGGAATAAAAATCTCCAAATCTAGTTTCTTTTGAGAATCTAGAAGAGCCATCACGTCTGTATGAACCTTCAATAAAATATTTGGTAGCATAATTGTAAGAAACGCGTCCTAAATAACTTTCTAACCTTTCTTCACTTACGTAACCTCCAACTCCTTCTGGTGTAGTACTACCGTTTAATACTTTTACGTTAGGTAAGAATCCAACACCTTGGGCACTAAGCGCATCAACTTTAAATTTATATGCTTCTTGTATTACGCTAGCTGAAACATTATGATTATTGTAAAAAGTCTTATCAAAATTTAAAGAATTAATAAGATTTAAAGTAGTTGTTACATTTCTTGATTGAGAAACACGACCACCTACGTTTGCGGCATAACCGAATTCATTATTAACATATTGATAGCTATCAAACAAAACTTTTTCAAAACCTAAGGTAGTCTTGAAGTTAAGATTGTCTGAGAATTTCACCTGAACATTACCGTTTGCTTGTATATTGTCTCTATTGTTTACGTTAGTGTAATTAAACAACGCACCATATGCATTTTCACCTTCTAAACTTGGTCTTACGCCATTTGTTGTTTGAGCAGCATTACCATAATCAAAAATTGGTTGTCCAAAATTATCATTTATTAATACACCGTTTTCATCTCTTCTATACAAAGGGTATATTGAAGATACACTAGTTGTCCATTGAACGGCTGATTGGTATGAGGAACCTGATTGCGTTGGATTATTTTGCTTCGATGTTGAATATGAAGTGTTAAATCCAATTTTTAACCAGTCTTTTAGATATGAAGTCATATTCAATCTTGTTGTTACTCTCTCAAAATCAGATTCTGAAATACTACCTTGCTGATCTAAATAATTTACTGAGAAAAAATATGTGGATGAATCAGAACCCCCTGATGCAGTAAGTCCGTGTTCTTTTCTAATCGCAGCTTCATTAAATAGTAAACTAGCCCAATCTGTTTCCCATAATTTATTACTGGTCACTAAATCTCCGTTTACATCAACTGGATTAGGTACTGACGGACCGTAAGGGTTGTAACCAAAACCATTAATTAAAGAATTAGATGCGTTTTGAGCTGCAGTTGTAGGGTCAAGATTATTGACATATACTTCAGCATTTTTAATAGCTTCCCAACTGAACATCATTTGATCATCAGTATTTAAAAGTTCATGTTGTCTTACTGCTTGATTAGCAAAACCTGTTGAAGACCTTAAAGTTATTTTAGTTGGAGCATTTATTTTTCCTTTCTTGGTATTTATCAAAATAACTCCATTTGCACCTCGAGAACCATACAAAGCAGTTGAAGAAGCATCTTTAAGAACATTCATAGATTGAATCTGATCTGCACTTATGGAATTAATATTTCCATTGTAAGGCGTGCCATCTAAAATAATTAATGGAGAAGCATCTGCATTAATCGATCCTATTCCTCTAATCCTTATAGTTGGATTTTCTCCAGGTTGACCACCAGCAGAAATAATGTTGACACCGGATACGGTTCCTTGTAATGCATTTGTTACAGAAACTAATTGTTGTTTTTCTATAACTTCATTAGATACTACCGCAACTGACCCTACAATAGATTCTTTTGTCTGAGTACCATAAGCTACGACAATAACTTCGTCAAGACTACTCGAATCTTCTTCCATTTTGACATTAATAGTTATAGAATTACTTGTTTTTCTTTCGGTTACTTTATAGCCAAGATATCTAAATACTAATACAGCACCTGTATTTACTTTGATCGAATACTTCCCATCAAAATCAGTTTCTGTACCTTTTGTACTACCTTTTATTATAACACTTACTCCTGGCAATACACCCGAACTATCGGATACTGTCCCTGAAATAGTACTTTCCTGTGCAAATGATATGTGCACTACTAACGCCAGAAAAAGCGTTAAAATTCCATTAAACTTTGTTTTCATTTTTTGATTATTTGAATTAGTTGCTACAAACATATTAAATTAATATTAAATAAACATTATTTATTAAATTTTTGTTATTAAAAATACAAGGATTAGGGGGTGTTTTTAAAGATTTAATAGATATTTATGGTTTTGCTTAGGTTTAATTATGAGAAATGAATAAATAGTAGGGCATGCCTTTTTTTGTAAAAGGATAATTTAATTTATTATAACAATATAATTTTCAGCGATTTAAATTCGTGCATTATGATTTATCTTAGTTTTCTAGAGGCCAATTTTATTTTCTACCAAGTATCTAATGCCTGTAACAGAGAATCTTTCTTTGCCTCCTGCAATTTAAAAATAGGTAGGGTGTATGTTCGGGGAGATTCTAATTGGTGTTTTTAAATATTTATTATTGTTTTATAAATGTTATTTTTGAGGTCCTATATTAATTTGAATAAAAAAAAGAAAGCTGAACAATGTTTCCATTGCTCAGCTTTCTTAAATGTAAATTGATTAAATATATAAATAATAAAAGGTTAGTATTTTTTTTGGTATTATATCTGAATTAATGGCAGTTTGGCTGATATAAATATGAAGTTTTTAGAAAAAAAACCAGTGAATTTATATTCACTGGTTCAATCTATTAAAAAAAAGCTTTTAAATTTATCAGCTGTAATTGTACTATTTATTCCGGAAAATTTAGTTTTTAAGTTTATAAAGATCCACCTACTTTTATAATTTAAAAACAAAAAAGCCACCGAAATTATTTGGTGGCTTTTGTATTTAATGCTAAAGGAGTTTTCTAGTTTGCAATCAAATCTGCTATATAGTAAGGTGTGTCCATACCACCGGCTCCTTGCCAATAAGCACCAACATCAAAACCATCTTGTTCCAAGACATATTCTAAATGAATTACAGGAACGTCTCCACTATTGTCATAGGTACCTGTGCCAGAAACTTGGTAATCGTAAAGTGAGCCATTATAACTTGTAGTAAATAATTCTTGAAAAGGAATTGTAATTGTGCCAGAAGCGTCAACAGTGTAATATACTAGTTCTTCAGACTCGATTACTTCACCCCAAACTTCATACATCCATTCTGCATTTAGTCCTTTGATAAGTCTACCGTCACAATCTACTTCTGTGTTTATTTTACTATCCCAACCATCTGGCGCGTAGTAGTCATAAGTATCTATTCCACCCCATGAAACTGCTTGAGAAACTATGTTATTCTCGCCTACATCAGTCAATGTGTAATTTGTACCAACTTTGGTTATTTTTGTTAAAATAACAAAATTATTTTCACAATTGTAACTAGTATTAATTGCAGCTGGGAAAGCAGAGGTTACACTATTCATGATGCCAACTTGGTCAAAGGTCAATATAATATCTAAGTCTGCAGGTATAGCCATTGCATCATAAAAATCTGCTACTATGTAGTAATCACCGTCAAGATTATCAGCAGTTAAAGTATACGTTTCCGCAACACTACCATCTGCACTATCAATGATTTGAGTTTTGGGTGCATCTGTAAGTAATAAGCGCAAATCTCCTAAATCATAAGCACCAATTTCTGTTCCATAATTATCGGTAACAGTGCTAGAAGCCTTCCAATCCATTCCAACTACTAAATCTCCAGCTGTTAAGTTAGCAATATTAAAAGTAACTGTTTCCGCAGCAACGCTGCCTACATTGGACTCATTACCTAAGCCTATTTTAATAGTTACTGTTTCGGTTTCTTCTGCTAATTCATCTTCATGTATGATAATTTCGCCAGAAGCACTCGTGGTACCTTTCAAAATTGTAACTGAACTCGGCATTGAGAAATCTGAACCTGCTGTTGCAGTTCCATCAGTTTGTGAAAGGTTTACAATAACGTCTGCAATCTGTGCTTCAGAAATTGCTACTGTAAAAGTGTAGCTAGCCTCTTTTTCAACTAATGTTTCCGTATTTGAAAACCCTAAACTTACTGTTAAGCTAGGACTTGTTGCGCTGACAACCGAATCATTTGTGTAATCATCATTGCTATCACAAGAAAACATTAGTAATAATGCTAAAAAGGAGAATGATATTTTTATAAATTTATTTTTCATTTTATATTATTTTTAGTTATTAGTCTACTAATTTAACCATTCTTTCGTAAAACTCTCTAGTAGCACCTACACCCCTAAAATAACCAACTGTGAACGATAATTCATCCGCACCGGTTACATCGTTTGGTGTCGCTAAACTAGTACTATTATCACAAGTAAGGCTTTCAAAGTCTCCGGTACCTCCGAAGCAAGTCATCATTGGTGAACCATTTAAGGTGTTACCGGCGTCTTCTAAATCTACATCTAAAGCCGTAATAACATTTGTTGTGTTATCAACAGTGAAATAGTATACATTGTCATCCCAATATGCCAAACCTTTATGTCTGTATATTGTAGCGTTTACCGACTCGATAATAACTTCTGTACCATTCCAGTCTCCACTTTGTAAACTACCCGAATTCCAATAAGAACTTTCTACAACTTTATAAACTCCAGCATACCTTGTTCCTACAGCTACTTTTGTTGTTTTAGAGTTGGCGTTAACGTCACCGGTTGAAGTATTAGATATATACCTTAATTGCCAGTAGTCTCCAATATTCAAATCACTATCGCTAGACGGTAAAGGATTACCGTCTATTGATAAACCTGTGATTAATTCATCAAATGTAAACGTAAATGCGAAGCTAGTCTCGCTTCCTATAGTTGTATTATCTATTGATATAGTCTTTAGTAAAATTTCATTACTTACACTTCCTGTAGTGTTATTAACAAAAGATTTATAGACATCAACAGAACTGGTTTGCTCTCTTCCCTGAAATATACTTCCCGAGGCAGAGTAAGTAGCACCACTACCCACAACATAACTTATTAATTGGTTGTTAACAGTTACTAAACCGCCAGTGACCGCTCCTCCTGTTAATTCATCATTATCACTATCTGCACAAGATCCAAAGGAAATTATGGTTAACAATGTTAGTAAGAAAATTTTTATATTTTTCATTTTAATCATTTTAGTTGTTAAATTTATTATTGCCAGATTAATTTTGAAGTTAAATTATCAGCACCTATTATCTGAACACCTGCATTGTAGCTTGCTCCGTTAAGAGATGGCTCCGTTGTTGGGTAGTAAAAACGAGAAGGTATTTCGCTTATATCACCTTCTGCTGCTGCCGTAAGAACAGGAATTTTATTTCTTCTCCATTCAGTCCAGCTTTCAAACCCTTGTCCAAATAAAGCAATCCATTCTTGGGTTGCAATTTTAGAACGCGCATCACTTTGTGTTGAAAAGTTGATAGTTTCTTGCGCTAAATAAGCGGTTGAACTTATGCCATTAAACGCAAAACTTGCTGCAATACCTTGTCTGTACCAAGTTGATGCCATAGTAATACCACCAGAAATATAACCTTCATTTGCTGCTTGTGCTACTAAAAAGCTTAATTGAGAGTATGACATTAATACACCAGGAAGTGTAGCTGTTAAATATTTATCACCCAAAGGAGATATGTTTGCATACGTGTATCCAAGTGCTTCATTAGGCAGCGTTGTTGCTGCGCCAAAACCAGAAGGTTTTCCTACAATATCTCCACTTGCATTTTCGCCAGCATACACTGCTAACCTTTCGTCATTCAATCCATTTAAAATATCTACAATAACAGAATTTATTTTATATTCAGCTCTGTTACCATTTACGATAGTTTCCCATATGGGATTTGCATCAGGTGCTGCACCTAAATAAGTAATTTGTGCGCTGTCTTCATTCGAAGCAATCATTTTACCAATTAGTCCTTGCATTTTTGAATTCTGATTTTCTGGAGTAGATGAAATTCTCATCAATGCTCTAAACATTAAAGAATTGGCTAATTTGCGCCATTTTGATGCATCTCCTGCATAAAATAAATCAGAACTTGCAGTAATACTACCGCTGCCAGTTGCCAATAAAGCAGAAGCATCTGTTAACATAGTTATGATACCTGCATATACTGTTGCTTCCGTATCATATGCTGGTTGTAGTATATCACCATCAATAGCTTCTGTGAAAGGAATTGGTCCAAAAAAGTCAACTAATGTTTGGTATCCAATTGCTTGCATAACCAAACTAGCACCTTTTAGTGTACTATTGTTTTCAGCATCTGCTAAAGTATACATCGCATTCGCCTCAGAAATAATACTTGAATACATATTTCTCCAAATCGCATCAATGTTGCCTCTTCTTGGTACATATCTTGCCTCATCGTTATATTGAACCTTAGACCATTGCTGTGCCCAACATGCTCCCATATCACCACCTAACTGTGCTGAGTACATGGTGTTCATATACGTTAATTGTGTTCCTCCTAAAAGCAAATGAGCTGGAACAGCTGTGGAACTGTTTGGGTCCACGTTCAACTCTTCAAAGCCTTCATCACAACCTGTGAATATCGCAAAGCTTAAAAGAGTATATAAAATTATATTTATTTTTTTCATAATTCGTCTGTTTTGATATATTTAAAATTTCATATTAATATTAAATCCAATATTCCTGGCAGATGGGTATTGACCAAATTCTTGACCTTGATTTCCATTAGAAGCACTGAAACCTGTTTCGGGATCAATATGAGGAGTATTTTTGTGTAAAATAGCTAAATTTCTACCTACAACTGAGATTTTTAATGATTTAACAATTGAATTTTCAATGAATTTTCTAGGCAGTGTATACCCAATTGATATCTGCCTTAGTTTTACATAAGAAGCATCAAATATTGCACTAGATTCAACAGAATTAGAGTAAGAGGATTGGTTAAATGATTTTGCAGAAACAACTACGTTGTTTTCAACATAACCGCCGCTTCCATCCGACATTACACCATTACCAACTACACCAGTTTCACGTCCAATTAACGTTTCTGAAAGTGTACCGGCATATCTACCCCAAGAATACGTCATACTGTGCACATCACCTCCTATTTTTGCATCTATCAAGGTTGAAAAATCAAATGCTTTGTAACGCATTGAGAAAGTAGCTCCACCTGTCCAATCGGGTGCAATATTACCAATAATTTTATTTGTTGAGTCAATTAGCGGTAAACCGTTTTCATAAATAACTTCACCACCTGGAGTTCTTTCAAAATCTCTACCAACTAGTGATCCATAAGGCTGTCCTGGTCTAGCTTCTAAACTAAGCCCCCATTGACCTCCTAAAACATAAGTTTCTAGTTCACCTAAAGAAGTAACTTCATTATTGTTTTGAGCAAAATTCACATCAATATCAAAACTAAAGTCTTGTTTTTTGATGATTGTTCCTCCTAATTGCAATTCATAACCGGAATTACTCATGTCTGCAATATTGTCCCAAACATTTGTAAAACCTGTTGCAGCAGTTACCTGAATGGGTACTAATAAATCTGCACTTTGTTGATCGTAGTACGTTGCACTAAAACGCAACCTGTTGTCAAACATTTTTCCATCGATACCAAATTCTACACCGGTAACAGTTTCCGCTTTTAAGTTCGGGTTATACTGTGTGTTTGGAACACTTGCTTGATTTCCAAAGCCAGAGTTATTCAATCCAAAAACTTGATTTAACGAATATGCTCCTAAAGCTCCTGTACTTCCTACTTTAGACCAACCTCCTCTTACTTTTAAGAAATTGATTTTATTCTCCTTTAAAACTGGAAAAACATCAGATAGCACAACAGATGCGGTTAAAGAAGGGTAAAAGAAAGAATTGTTTGCTACAGGTAAAATACTTGACCAGTCATTTCTTCCTGTAAAGTCTAAGAAAAACATGTTTTTATAAGAGAACTGTCCATAACCATAAAAACTATTAATCTGTTGGTCACTGTGATAGTTACTAATATTTGCAGTAGATCCTGTCTGTAAATTAGACAAGTTATATAGATTAGGTAATTCTAAGGCTGGTAAAGAACCAGAGATTGCATCGTAAGTTCTGTTCATGTGATTTCCACCAAAACTAAAAGAAAAACCAAAGTCCTCAGAAAAGTTTTTGTTGTAGTTCAACAAGAAACTAGCATTTACTTCTTCAAATCTTCTCTGACTTTCAGCGTAAGAACCGTCTTGTGCGTTGTTACTACCTACAGCTTGTCTGTTTGTTGTAAATTGGCTAAATGAATCTACACCTAACTTTGTAGATAAGGATAAATCATCAGTTATTTGAGACGTTAAATCAACGTTCCCAATTAAACGATCCTTTTCAAATGTATTTCTATTTGTCTCTAAAACCCAGTATGGATTGTTTTGAAAGTTATGGTTCCAATTTAATGGTGTACCCGCAGCAGCAGTATTATCTGGAGCTAAGGGAAAGTCCCTCCAATTTCTCAAGTCCGTAAAGTTTACTTGTCTTGCAGACCAGATAAACTGCTGAAAAGGATTTTCATTGTTGTAACCACTAATTGGAATGTTGTCACTATCTTGATTGAAGTAGTTTAAAGAGACACTAGCAGTTAGTCTTTCTCCAAGCTTTAAAGATCCACTTACACCCACAGAAAATTTCTTTAATTCTGTAAAAGGTACCATACCTCTCTGCTCACTATTTCCAATAGATAATCTAAAACCACCACTTGTGATAGAAACATTGTTAGAAATATTAATACCGGTATTTAAAAAGTCTTTCACATTATCTGGATAAGATATCCAAGGTGTTGGGTTTCCGTTATTTGTTAATTGAGAATCCCATTGTACAAATTCTAAACCTGCGTCCAATGCTGGACCCCAACTTTCATCTACACCATCACCAATTCCACCACTTGCTCCATCTACATAATTGAAGTGATTTGTATCACCACCTTGACCATAAGAATTTTGATAGTCAGGAAGCAACAAAGGGTTAGACATAGTAACGTTCGTGTTTATAGAAACACTGAACTTTTTACTAGCATCTCCTTTTTTAGTTGTAATAACAATTACACCGTTACCTGCTCTCAAACCATACAATGCTGCTGCATTTGGTCCTTTTAAGACAGTTATAGATTCTATATCATCTGGATTGATGTCTGCAGCTCCGTTTGGTAAATCAACACCACCACCAGAACCAGCATTACCAAAACTAGAATTACTAATTGGAACACCATCTACAACATACAAAGGTTCATTATTACCTGTAATAGAAGAGTTACCCCTTAATACAATTCTAGAAGAAGCTCCAACACTACCAGAAGTTCCAGTAACTTGAACACCTGCAACTTTACCACTAATAGCATTTGTAAGATTGCTCTCTCTTGCTTCAGTCATTGCATCTCCTTTAATAGTTTGTACAGAATATCCAAGCGCTTTTTCTGACCTTTTGATACCAAAAGCAGTAATTACGATTTCATCCAATACTTCTCCTCCTACCTCTAAGACTACATTAATCGTATTGGAGTTTCCAACAGTTTTTTCCACTGTTTTATAACCTAAGTATCTGTAGACAAATATGTCTCCATTACTTGCAGTGATAGAATATTTTCCATCAAAATCAGTTTCAACACCTTTTTTTGAGCCTTTAATTACTATACTAACTCCTGGTAACGCGCCTGATTCATCAGTAACAGTTCCAGAAACAGTTTTTTCCTGTGCAAACGTTATGTGCACAACAAACGCTAGCAATAGCGTTAAAATTCCATTAAACTTTGTTTTCATCATTTTATTTGATTTGAATTAATTAGTTCAAAGGTGTTAAAATTTTCTTAATTGACCTAGGAGATGAGTAAAATAATTTACTATATTCATAATATAATTACTTTATTTTTGAATTAATTTCAAAAAGAAACCTATTTTTTGAGAATTTATCAAATTACTTGCTTTTTAACTTTAATTAAATCTTTAAGAGCGATATGATTATTTGTTTCATTTTACGAGGGTAGTGCGTAAAATTTTTTACCTTCTTCCTGGAGAGACAATTATAGGAAGTGATACTTATTTGAAAGTTTAAATTAAGTTGCTGTGATTATGTTTAAATATATGTAGCTATCAATAAACTGATGGTAATGATGCTATTAGATTTAAGCTGTAAAATTTTAGATGAATAAAAGGAAGTTCCGACCAATTCAAAAGAAGTTGACCCAATTTACAAAAAACTGTGTGTTTTTTAAATTTATTGGAGTATTGGAACTACTACCTATGGCGGTGGAGATATTTATTTGCGCATTGTTCGTGGAGAACAAATAGCCAATGCCCATTCCCAGTAGTTTTTCTGTTTGATTTGTTGTAGATACTAGAGCTAGGTCTGTAATTGAATAAAGAAAAGCGTTGTTTGCGGTGTGGTATCTGTATTCAATACTTTGAATCAGGTATTCTTTAAGATACAGACTTTGTTCTTTGAATCCCCGTATAGTATTGTTCCCTCCAATTCTAAACAACTCGTTTTCAATGTAGTTTTTAGAATTTAAAATACCAATACTATTTTTAAAATAAAAGCTGCTCCTTTGATTGAGGTCCAGGAGGTAAGAGAGTGTGCTTTCTAATTTTATTTGATGTGAAGAGCCGTTGGTGTCTTTTCTTTTTCCAAAAGAGGGGTTTATATTGAATGAAAAAGTGGTTTTATCGAAGTGGTTCTTTTTCGGAACTCTTATTGCATATCCAAAACCAAAAAAATTGCTTTTAAAGGATTCAATGCGCTCTAACGACGTATTGGATAATTTTTCTGAGTTTTCAGAAGAAAAACTGACATATAAGGAAGCCCTATTGGTTACCTGGTACTTTATGTTTGAATGAAATTTGGTGTTTAGAAAAGTAGAGTCTTGTTTATAGATAGAAAAATTTAGTTCTGGAGATATTTTAGAATTAAATAGATAAGGAGTTGTGGTGGCCAATTGAAACTCTTGTTTTTCATTGCCATAATGTTTCCATAATAGTGCTAAGCTTTCACCTTTGTTTAAAAGATTATTTATTTTGAGGTCAAGGTGTCCATTGAATTGTATTGCTCCACTTTCTTGAGTATTAAAATTTATAAGGCCGTCAAAACTAGTACCCTTCTTTTTTTTTAAATAAATATATACAAATG
>TARA_B110000027_G_scaffold3281_1_pt1 | contig 13545 bp, 5 predicted proteins | sample TARA_B110000027 | Tara Oceans TARA_B110000027 (sample SAMEA4397101) | marine metagenome | biome: Polar Biome; feature: [SRF] surface water layer (ENVO:00010504); material: water (ENVO:00002006), including particulate matter (ENVO:01000060) such as... | depth 5 m
GGGTAGTAACTCTACAAAACGTCGTCTCACACCCGAGCCGGAACCCCCGGCCCAGACCCACGTCACTAGGGAACCGTCCCAGTGACCAACGGGTCTCACCTCTTAACACTCTCCCTTCCCAGGCGAGACATCACCCCGTTATGCTCGCCGATCAAGACCACCCACCCATCGATGACAAGCTGTGCACGCACGTCATCAAACCGCATACCCCAGGCATTCCAGGTGGCACCCCAACTCAGCGCCGCGCGTGTGTCGTATACGATCATGTGGGTTGTTCTCCATGCTATGGCAGCCCCCATATGATCTCTCGTTGACATCACGCGCGCATACCCCGATAGCGCCACATGCGCCCCCAAACACAGGGTGAGTTAGGCCATGACGCCGTGATGGCGCGCACACCAATTCTCACCTATAGGTAAGTCGACATAGAAAAGGACGCAGGCAGTATATCGCTGGCATGTAATTGACGAGCGGGTCATCTCATCAATAGACATACAAGGCACCTGCACCTCTCAACCAAATCAAATTGAAGTTAACTGGCTGCTCTGCACAGCCGAAGACGATTAGCCTATCCGTCCACGCAGTGAAAGAACTGCGCTTCAGAGGTTTCCTTGGGAAAAGAGGGTTTAGGTCGTCGATGTCTCGACCCATGAGCAGTATCACAAGCGGTATGGCAGGCTAGCAAATAGGTAGCCAATCTGTCACACCACGTCCGGGGTAGCACAAAAACAGCATGCATACCCACCCTCGGTGCCAAGCCAACCTCCCCAGATAGTAACTGTGCTAACCGTACTCCACACCAGTTCACAACTCGCCGAAAGCACGAGTTGAGAGCCCTTCAATTCGACATACGACGGAATCTGCTGATCTAGCTGCAGCGAGTGACCACCACACAAAACCAACAGCAAGCTCGAACTCCTTGTCCTCTAGAATCACTAGCGGCACGCACAGCCATCGCTGGCCGCGACCGTGCACACCCGTGACTCTGTCAGACCTCCGGCATCAAATGAGCCCAATGCCACCACAGCCCATCCAATCTAAGGAGAATCCATTCAGATGCTTCCCAAACATCCAAGTTCTTGCATTCCACGTATGCTAGTACCATCCTGCGTCACGGAGCGCCACCACCGTGATACATTCAACTGGTACCAGTAAGCTTGAACTTAACGCATAAAGTCGAAATCACCCATGACGGCACGAGTTAGACGCGTTCGGGTTTCGAACCAAGGCTTAGCCTCGAGAACCAGGATCCCGTCCCACAGGGACCCAGTCCACCCAAATTATACCTTGGGCACAGTCTGTGCCCACTCGTCGTCATTTCCACACACCAGATGGTAGGTCTTAGTATACGGTGCCAAATTCGCACTCCCAAACCATACCCATCATCATTTCGTTGTGACGTTCTCGCTCCTGATCACATCGAGTCGTCACTGCTTCCTGCCGCCGGAACTTGGCAAGCGCTTTGTGATGTACCGTCGCTGCTACAAAAGCCAATTGCGCCGACGTCCCAGGATTGTTAGTATCGTACTTCCATGTTTCTTGACGCAGATCATGCCACATTGTAGCCTCATCATCATAATGAATCTTGTGATGCAAGACTCCTTCATGTCGCTTGATAGCTATCACCCGTCCATAGAAATGAGCTGCATCGCCTGGCCACCATATACCGATTCGTGATCCCACTGCAGGCGACAGGTCGCTTTCGGCACTGCCATCATTTGCTTCCTGCTCAGACGTTTTAGCCGGAGCAGACGTTGCACTATGCTCTGACTCCGACAAACCTAATTTAAGCATCAGTTGCGTCTTCGAGCGAATGTTTTCGCCTGAAGGGCTCCAAGCATGCCAGTCGCCATGTCTCTTGTGATGCAACCCGTTGCGTTTCACATATTTTAATTTCCAACCGTGCACCGTACGCACGGCTTCATCTCGCTCCTGGTACAAGGCCTCCAACGCATGCAACACCTCTTTTGCTTGTCGGGTTGTTAAGACGTCACTCTCAGTATTCGGCGGAGGAGCATTACTCCCGGAGGTAGCACCCGCGGTAGATGTAGACGAGGCCAACGTCCTCACCGGAGCCTTGGCTAGTGCTGAGCCAGGGGCCGGCAATAAAGGAACCTGCGCAGCTTTTGCTGAATCTGGCACAGTAGGCAGCTCGACTACACGTGGTTGAGGCATGTACACAGGATCGTTATTATACTCGGCCCACGCCTGAGATGCTGAGTCAGCTACTCCGCGCCCTCCTGGACCAGCATAAGTGACTCGATTGCCGGTTGCGCTGCGTTGCTGCAAGGCCCGCCATCCCGGAGGTAACGACAGAGAGTTGGCGTGTTTTTCCAGACTCCGAATAGGTGTTGAGAGATCTTTCACAGTGTACTCCGCCGGAGCCCTAGAGACCCTATGTAAGCTAACTTTGTCTTGTAACCGAGTGTGCCCATCAGTATCGATCTTGACATAGCCCCGCTCTGGCCAATACTCTAACACTTTGAATCTGCGACGCCTCGGCAGCCCTGCCTTGCCCATTCGCTTGCTGTGATCGTCGTCCCCGTACTCTACAAACACGAAATCACCGGGCTTGACGGGTCGCGGTTCTGTTTTGCGTTCCCTGTTGGCTCTCTCGACAGCCAACCTCTTGTACTCATCGCTGTCTGATTTGATATCGGACCACAATTTGCGGATGTTGGTTGCTAGCTCCGACACAAACGTGCTGCCATCAACGTCTAGGCGTTGCAAGTCTGGCCACTCCAATTCCGCCAGCCCCACCGGATCTCGTCCAAACAACGTATAGAATGGAGTCATTCCAAATGCATTGACAGCCGTGCAGTTGATCCCATGAACGACCAGCTGCAAATAGCGATCCCAGGCACGCATTGCATTTCCATGACGTTGTAACTGGTTAGCCACCTTCTTCACCACTGCCTCTGCACTGCCATTAGCTGTGGGTTGGTACGGCAACACTTGCACTCGTTTTATACCAAAGAGCTCTGACAGCTTCGTCATCACTTCGCCTTTGAAATATCCTGCGCCATCCACTTGCATACGGTACGAACATCCGTGTACACAGAACACGTGATCGACCAGGGCACGCGCAATGCTCTTGCCCTCCACGTTAGGCAACGGAATGGCGACTACAAATCGTGTCAGCAGGCATACCACCACCAGAATATATTGATTGTTGTCGTCAGTGGTGAGTAATGGTCCTTTGATGTCTAGCGCAATTTCGTGGAATGGCCGCGCAGGTGTTTGCCGCGCCCGCAACGCTCCTCCATACCTGGCGTGAAACGGTTTGCGAACGGCACATACCTCGCACCCTTCTACGAAATCCACGCAATCGGTATACATTCCTGCCCAATAATATCGTGCACTTAGTTGCTCATACAACGATTGGTAACCTCGATGCCCATGGACCGGGGAAGTATGAAACGCTTCCATGAGTCCACGCCGTCGCTTCCATGGCACCACTACTCGAAGGCGTTCGTAATTCTCCAGCTTTTTATCCAATATCGTCGCTCGTTGGCATAATAATCCATTAGTTCCAACGACGAAGTGGTTCCGAGCTGTGCGAATTCGTTTTGCTTCGCTAGCACTATTACTCTCCCCTCTCGAAAGGAGATCCCGGATGGCGCCTAATGCCGGGTCGTCGTCCTGCTCGTCTCGAGAAATGGGCGCTATCCGCGGATCGCACGCGATAGCTGCAGTCGAATCGGAATTGCTGGAGCCCACTGAGGGTTCCGGAACCAAGGCGAGTGCGCTCACCGTTGCTTGAATACTGTTTCGTGATTGTGCGACACGGGAGGAGAGTGGCTCGCCTGGTTGGGGCATTTGGAAGAACGCGCTTGCACCATCCCGCGCCAGCGCCTTATCGACGGAGTCGCTTATTTGCTGCTTGCGCAAATCGTAATGACTGCGGCGTACGCGTAGCTGCTCCTCCGTTGCTTCGAGCGCGTAGCCAGTAAGCTGCGTCTTGGGTGGCGTACGTGGCGTAACACGTTGCAATACTCGGGGCGTGGTTGAAAGCAACTCCACCCCTTGGACCATCTCGACCCAAGCAGCATCCGTGTCGGACACATCACCATGTGTACTATAACCGCTGTGCGCCCAGTTTTGCAAACACATTTGCTTGGTGGCGTCGGCAGCCACTTCCGCACGTGTCCACAATGGCATGCCGTGCTGCTCATGCATGAACGCTGCCACCATTTGACCTGCCAACAATTGACTATGCGCAATCCCCGGGTGTGTTGCTGCGCTATGACCCGCCAGCACCGAATGCTCCGTGCACGTTGCGTATTTAACACGATGAGCCATGCAGGTTGCGTTTTCACGCATGACTGTGGCGTCCGTTCTCGCATCGATATCCGGTCTATGAACGTCAAAATTGGTAGCACGCACAGCACTGTCGACATCAACCTGTATGCTGGGCGGCGCGTGCTCGCACATGTTTGTCACTGCCGCCGCTATGTGGAAATCGACGTCACCGTACGCATGCACACCTGCTACTGGCTCTGTAAACCATGCTGATGGGCGATCCAACGAAATGTCTGCTCGAATGGTTGGTCCCGCCATCGTATGGTTATCCATGCGTACACGACACCCAGCCAACTCAGCCCCTATTGCAAAATGACCGTCGTCGTCGCCAAACGATAGAATTAGTGGGCGGTGCCCGTACTGTGCAGTGTATGCGTCTACGTAATTGCCATAGTGATAGGTTAAATGCGCATACGCTTGATCACCAACGGTGCGATGGGCAGTCGCGGGGTCGATTAAGCATTGGCAGACCACACTCTCTAACTCCAGCAAACGTTCATTGGCCCGCAAAGCATCCTCACCCACCCGCAGGCGTTCGTGCATTAATTGCATCTGCAATATATCCGATGAACTCCGCTCCCGCTGCGACGGTGTCATACACACGTCAGCAAATGCTATCACTTCGGCAGGTGTGGCGTCTGTGGATATGTCCCACATCTTACTGAGGTCAATCGGGTCACGGGGGATATGCAAAGAGAATGTACCCCGAACATTGGTCGGTATTTCGTAGACGCGATCAAAAAGGCTATCGTCGAGCTCCATTGTATGCCGAGGTTGAGGGACAAATTTGGCAAACGTAGCCGCACGACTGAGACAGTCTGCCCCGCCGTTTTCCTCTGACCGTTTGAATCCCATAGTCATACCCGGCATATACTCTTGGAGTAGCATGCCCCACCGTTGCATCTTGGAGGTGTGCCTTTGCTTCGACATCATTGTGAGGGCTACACTAGAATCAGTAAAGCAGGTAAATTTACGCCCCAGCAAATGTTTGCGCCAGTGTGTCACAGCAAAAACCAGCGCTACCGATTCCTTCTCGTAAATGGCCCATTTCCGCTGAGTGTCGTCTAGGACCTTGCTAAAATGAGCTAATGTCTTAGGTTGATAAGAGTGCGACGCGTCGTCCCATTGCTGCTGCATGAGTATTCCCGACACGGCGACATCGCTCGCGTCCGTAAACACCCAGTAATTAGCATTTGGGTCCTTCAAATCGGGGAACGCCATGGCAATATCGCTTTCTAAAATTTCATTGATAGCCCGAAAGGCAGCTCGTTCCTTGTCGCCGAACACGAAGGCATTCCGTTTCTTAAGTAAATCAGTGAGCGGTGCCGCGAGTGTTCCCAAATTGTCAATCCATCGCCGGTAAAATTGTACCGCGCCCAGGTACTTCTGCACTTCGTCCCTAGATGTTGGCTCGGGAAAGCTCGAGAACTCGCGACTCTTTTTACGCTGCATATGCAAGCCTTCTGGCGTCACATCGAACCCTAAAAGCTCCAAGCGCTTGGGCAAGATGAGGCATTTGGAGCCCTTTAGCGTGATTCGAGCCAAGATGAGTCTACGCAGCATAGCACGTAATGCCGCTAGGTGTCGTTCAAACGTTATTGTATGCAACGTGAGGTCGTCGACGAACGAACTAACCTCCTCGTGCATGCCGCCTAGTATTGTCATGATAGCCCGCGAAAATTCGGCCGGTAGTCGTGCCACGCCATAAGGCGCCCTGTTCCAGCAGAACGTAGTCCCTCCGATCGACATCGGTAATACAAAACAGAGTTTATGCCTGTCCTCTGGGTGTATAAGGAAGCTATAATAGCCGCTACTCACGTCGCAGCACGAAGCGTACGGTCTGCCATTGAATTTATCCACGATCTCGGACATATCTCCGATCGCACCGGAGTCCATTTCCGTCTTCGCATTCAACTTACGCAAATCTGTCGCCAACTTGATGTTGAAATTTTCACCGGTATGGTCCTTTTTGACCACCACCAAGATCGGCGACGCCCACGCCGACATGCACGGTGAAATCAGCCCGTATCGTAGCAGCTTTTGAACTTCTAACCGCACTGCTTCCTGATGGGCATAGGGAATTGAGTATGGCTTGGACGCCTGAGGCGATGCATCACCTGTGTTGATTCTGATCAGCATGTAGTCGGAATTACCCGGCCTTTTAGGGTCCACAGCCAAAGCTTCCTCGCACTCAATCCATACGTCCTCCAATTGGCGCATCTGCTCCGTTGATAGGGGTGGGGCACCCGGACAGCCCAAGTCGCATGCTCCGCTTAGATCGAGCCCGCGCTCTTTCAGAGTTTCCCGAGTCACCGGTGCTTTATCACCTTTAGGCTGCTGCACTTCGAACGTGAGTCGGCCGACTCCGTCCTCGTTCGATTGGCAATGTTTGGTCTCTTGGAATTTCGTAGCACCACCGATCACCGTTCCTTTTGGCAAGGTGACGTCAGTGTCGCCATGATTAACTACCGTCATGTACGCCAGTCGCTCCGCTGACGAAAACACTGTATCCCACACCTGCAGCTGCGGGTACTCGGAGGTGAGCTTTCGCGCAGGTGTCACCCACCAGTCGGACACCTGACCTATCATCGGATCATCTAACTGAATAAGGAGAGCCATTGGCCGGTCGTCAGTGTCCGCTGGCCCGTCGGGTTCAGCCCGCCTTGCAGGTATGCAGGTGTCAATGTGCAATAAGGCCGGTATCATGGGCTTGGTAGTTGGCTTGCGCCGTTTCACCTCTCTAGCCTTGACCGTTACAGCCGGTTGCTCTGGCGATACCAAATTAATGCTGTTCTTGCCTAATTCCAATTTGTACTCCAGGGCGGCCATCGCACCTGGTACTCCCTTAGCGGTGAGCTCTAACGACCCACCATCGATGACCAACGCATTCTCAACGATCGCATTCGTTCCTAGCAAAATCTTGCTATGCATGTGGTTGAACACGTGGGCCCACGTGGCAAACCAATGCGAACCCAGTTTGAAAGTGAGTCGAACTACCCCGTCCGTGCTCAATCGCTCTCCAGTCACCGAATGGAATTTGTGCGTTGCCCGTCGTCTGGATTCCCACAGATCAGGGTGTCTTTTCAACCATGCACTCGACACACCGCACTGTGCAGCTCCTGAATCCACGATGACGCGCACCCTAGTTGTCGCTTCATGGGATGCTTCTCCTGTGCATACTTCCAGCTCTGCGCTCATAGACCGATACGGTATGCGCAACGTCTCCTCTGGAGCGTCATCAGGGGCTTGCAGCTCCAGAATACGCGGCTCTCCATGCGGTATTCCTTGACCTTCCATCTCATACATTACTGCCACATGCACCTCGTTACCTTTTGGCTCACTCGTTTGTGCTGTGGGTCTCGTTTGCGTTGCGCCTGTCGTTCCAAAGTCACAACGATTGCATGGCGCTGAACATGCTCCGGCATCGCATGTACCGCCCGTCTCCTCCTCCGTACTACTGTCCCGCGTTCCGTCAGCATGCAACATGGTAGCATGCAATATGGCTGCTAACGTCTTCTTACTCTGTCCGTTCCGTCGGCGAGGTATTAGGTAAGTCAAACCAGTGTTGGTCTCGTCGTCGGTGTCTCCATTAAGGACTTGAAGCAGCTGCTGCATTGAGGCATCCACTTTGCGTGCCGCTATTTCTGATTTTGACAGTTCTGCTTCCACGTTCCAGTTTGACTTCGACCCCGTCAATTGCATCTGTTCCATCTGCTTAATCAGTTGCTCCCGCTTAACCTTGCAACTTGCCGCCATTGTCGCATTAATCGCCTTCTCCCCACTTTCACTTGCACACTCTGGCAACGTACTTTGCACCGTGTTTCGCAACGTATCCTGCAACGTATTCTGTAACGTATTCCGTAGTGCACCTCTCACTGTCATGCCATTGTTCAACTTCATGCTTGTACTGTCTGCACGCGCTCCGGCATCCTTGTCCTGGTCGGAACAAGCGCCGTTGCTCTAGCCCCAAAGTTCACCGATCTCCGCCATGAGCTTGTCATCCGCGTTCGCCATTACGTCGCACACCTTCAAGGCTTGCGAGACATCAGTCTCTTCGCAGACTTGACACAATTCTGCTATCAGCTCTGCATCGGTATGGCCGTACACATCTAGAAGGTTCACTGAGCGCGACCCGGCTGCGCCCCGGTCCTTGTTGCGCTCTCGCAGCCACTTCAGCCCTGGAGGGCTGAGTGTCCACAAGAAGCCGCATTTGGATGTTGGGTGAGGGAAACCCGACTGTAGACCGCCGCGGTCGCATATCACACAGTCTTCATCGGTGATTTTGCGGTTCTTTTTGTCCAGCAGTGCCCTCGTAAAGTCCTGCCACTCCTTGGGGATGGTACTGATGTCAATATCATCGCGCGCCTTTACAGCCGCTGCGCGGTCTTTCGGAGTCGAAGCTCTACCACCAGCTGCTGAGTATGCTCCGGATCTTGTGGCAGCACCTAAAGCAAGAATGCCTAATGTTGGTTTAGCGATAGGTGGAGTTGCATTTCTCGCCCGTGACGAGGTAGAATGAGAGCTATCGACGGCGTACGTACCAGCAGGTGCGGATTTGTGATTGTCGATAACCGTGCGTAGTACCATGTGCTCCTTCTCCAGGTGCATCTGCTTCTCCGCCAGCTCTCCAACTTGCTTGCTCATGGCGTTCGATTGTGCTGCAATTGCTTCCATGAGTCGAGCCTCCATCGAAATCTGCGAGTCCTTGACACCAGCTATCACCTCAGACGAAATCTGTCCGCGACCCTGAGTCTGATTTATTTGCGCACCCTTCTCTTCAACGCTGTCAGCCTGATAGACTGGCTGCGCTTGTTCCGGCAAAGTCTTATGCTCTGATTTGTGCCGCGCACTACGAACGCCCGGATCCGAGTTTTGCAAGTGCTCCAACAGCTTTGCCCAATCCCAACTATTGTCAGTGGCTCTATCGCACCAATTAGTGTCCACCGGGTCGCTGCTCTTGCGCATAGCCATAAGGAGACCTTGACGCTTGAGAGTAGCGATATCTGGATACAGGGTGGTGAATTGCGTGGGGTAGCAGCGTCGTAGTACTTCCTCCTGCATATCCATACGTTCCACGCACCCCAATTTGTTCTCGCCCAACTCCGTTAAGATTCGCAGTCGTGAGAACCATGTGGCGTCATTGTCTGCTAGAACTATTGGATCCATCCGCAGTAGGCTGCCCCTGATTAATAGCAGAGCTTTCGCCACAAGTTCCGCTTGGTCTGCCTCGCCTAATAGCTCCATGTTTTGAGCTTTACATCGTAGCACCGATGTGTATAATCCATGACAGTTAGGAGTTTTGTCCACCGCTCTCGCTAGAGCCGATAGTCCTGCTTCCCAAGAGTCTAAGGACGTTTTGATGTACAATACCACCGCAGCAATAGCCTCTTCACGTTGTTCTTGGGAGCCCTCAGCTTGAAATGCAGGGACTTTGTCGATCACCCTGGTGACGTCACGCATGTTCGTTGATACTGCGTTTACTGCTGCGCGACTTCCTCCACTGCCACTTCCACCTCCTCCGCCCCCACCGCCGCCGCCTGTGATGCGTGCTGCTTCCGCTCTTGCTTGTGCCCCTCTGGCAGCAAACGCTTTAGCTTCTTCTATCTTTGCGTCTGCTTCCGCAGCGCTGGCGTCGGTGGCTTCTTTAATCAGACGTGCAGCTTCGGCAGCCTTGGTCATATTGAGCGCGTGCAACTGGACACACGGATTGTTGGAGAATTGCTCTATCTTAAGATCAAGCAAGAGTGAAATGAAGCGCGTTAGCTTTTGGATGGCGATCCCCCCCGATTGAGCGTTCATCGCAGTCGCCCACCGTACGCCCAATAGTTCGCCGGCGTTCGGCGGTTTATCCAAAGGAGTTTCGAAGAATAGGCTCGGGCTGACGGAAGCATTCACGCACAACCCTTGAAATACCTTGTCAGACCGTATTTTTAACGCTGGCAATGCTGCAGCGGTATCAAAAGTAGTAGAGTCAGAAATATCCAAAGTACTAAGATCGAGTGGATTGTTTTCGCTATTGACGTCCCCAAGAAATAGCTCCACCAATTGAACTGCTTTAGCATAATACTCGTAGTCATCATACTGTGAATCCAGGTTCATCATTTTAGCCTGACTGTCATGGTCCAAGTGATTAGGAATGGGTAACACGAGGCCATCCACCATTACGCGCCTGTAAACTTCGCACGCATTCCGTGCATTCGCAGCAGCCGATGCCGAAGACATCGAAAGCTGGTGCGCAAGACAGTGAAGCCAAGTTGGTGGTGCGCGATCCAAAATGCACAAACTAGCACGAGTGGGTGACCACGTTACCCTGTGCCAGTGTAACGGTATCGGGCGAAGCGTGCTGCATGCGCGCCGAGTCTCGGGGCGCTTGGCGTATTTCTGTCTGCTAGTGTATTCTCGCAAATCGACATCGTGCCCGCTCCGCTTCGAGGCGTCGCCGTCCGGCCTACCCGCCCTTTCGTCGATATGGAGTTTTCCACGACTGGTCTTTCAGCGTAATTAGAGCTGCTGTGAAATGCTCGCGGCGTCGAGATCGCAGAATGTCACGTGTAGTGAAGACAACGACGTAGCTGAGATCGCGCGGATAAATGCTCTCACATTTAATGAGGTGCGTAACGAATTGAATGCAGCCCACATTCGCAACAGCTTCAAAGGTGCTGATGGTGAGCAATTGCGCATGCTGCTATTCTTGCACTATCATAATGCAGTGCCATCCAAATACTTTTGTCACAAACACGCTGCAACATGCAGGATGCAGAGCTACAGCGATATCATCAACGCTCTGTCATTACAAGCCCTTGGCGCTTTGGTTTCTGATGAAGAGTGGCAGCATTATGAAGCCAAAGGATGGCTGCAATATCAATTGCCATTGACGTGCAGAGAGCGCTGCATGGTCGAGCTCGTCCACGCAGTTCAACTGGCAGAACTGGGTGTCGACCCTGACGATCCTTCCACTTACGAGCATGCTGATGAACATGCAGGCATCACGCGTACTAAGGGTTGGCTGCGGAATCCAGCGGTGTCGCACAATAGTGTGTACCTGAGTTCGCACCCACTGCTGTACGCAAAGACCGTTGGAGTGTACGCTCGTAGCGTGCTCAGTTTGGGGAAGCCAGATAACGCGCAGAGTCGTCGAGCTTGCATGGAGTTGATTGCTCAGGTATACAATACCAAATTAAAGCTGCCATGTTCTGCAGCCAATGAGTTTGCGCACATGGATTTACAATGGGGATGCCCAGACATCCTCACACCGGCGCCACAGATCATTGTTGCCACTTCAAATTCGTTACAATCGGATAGCACAGAAAATTTCCGCATCCGCTTTATCAATATGCGCTCCGCCGGCAACCTTGCGCAATTGAGAGCTGAGGCTGCAGGTGGGCCCGCATACGAACCATACAACTTGCCTCGTCGGAATGCCAGCAATTATCATGGTGCCACGAGGGTTCCAGCATTCGCCGAGAATCAGTTCGATAGCGAACTTGAAGCGTCAGGCCCCGCGACGCACACCGTGGGGTCCGTGCTTATTTTCGACGCCTTGGCAGCGCATCGAGTGACCGAGCCAGCCGACGCAACAACCATTCGTACCGCTGAGTACCCGCTGCTCGTGTCGCCCGCACTGCATGGGGTTCCCAACCAATCTCGAGGCGAGATACATGCAGCCTTGCTGCGGGGGCGTTCACCGCTGCGCTGGGCGCACGTGTTCACTGGTAACTTGATGATTTCGAGAGCGGCCGGCGACCTGCAGCCCATATTCCCCTTTTTGCCTATCGCCATCGCCACTGACCTGGGTCAATGTCTTTACCAGCTGGATGATTGGGGGGCGCCCGCCACGAAATGGTTACTCGCCGCCTGCCAGCAATTGGCCAAAATGCAATCGCCCACCGCTGTTAACGTAGACGCCATTGTAATGCAGTGCGCTTCAGATTTGCTGGTCGAGTGTCGGGCACACGTTGAGAGTACCATCGAGGCGTATGTGGCGCGACTGCGTACGTATGCAGCCCCCAGTGCTGCTGCATTAGCAGAGTGGCACCACCGCCAGATGTCTGGCCGATGCTCAGTGGGCGCGCTCGACCAGGATGTACGCACGACTGTGCCCTCAGCTGCTCGCAGCGCACTCAAGCGATTAGGCCTTGAGTGCACAGTGGGTACCACCACTCCTGCATTAGCAACCTCTTCATCCGACTGCGGTGGCGCCGACGTGGCCGATGACGCCGAGCAGCTTCCCGATTCATCCGCGTTGCCTCCGAGTACCCAGCGATTATGCGACCGCTTCAACGAGGTCAGGCGCACGCTGCCGATGATCGACCGTCACTCGCGTGACGTGGATGAGCGTGCTGACGAGCGCGCGCAGCCACCGCGCCCAAGGTCGCGGTCGGTTTCGCCCATAGAGGTTGCAGCACCTGGCAATTGGCTGGAGAGTTTGCTTAATGCCATCGCAAACGGTGAGATCCCAAAAGTGACACGCGATCGCTTGCCTATGAGTATTACGAAGTTGCCGGCGGCATTCACCACCGTTTGCAACAGCGAAAGCCTCCGAGATTTGGGTGCCACCGATCACGGTCGATTGTGCCGCGCGAGTGCACTAATGAGCGTGTTATGCGCAAAGATCGATGTTGTACACAGGCGCTGCTATTCCCGGTTGCGTCGTCGGGGTGGCAGTGGGAATGGATGTAGCTGGTACGCATTCACAGATGTTGGCTTCCGTAGCTTGGCTACCACTGCTCGCGATATAAGTTTCGCTGATGCACTCGCCGCCATCAATCGCCCTGTCAACTCGGCGCCTGCGGAGTGCCCACATTGCGGCCAAACGCGCATCTGTGCCGAATGCGACGTCGCCCGAGTGCTGGATGATGAGGTAAGCGGCGTCAATGACCTGCCCGCCCGACCATCACTCGCTGACCACGCTGCGAGTTTGGCCGCGGCCGGAGAAAGCGATTCTGAGTCCGATTCCGCCTCAGTTTCCGACGCCGCCACCGCGTGCGAGTAGGATTAACGCCCACCGGCCGAGCCATAATTGTGCCACTTGCATAGAATCGTTGAATATAAAATACGTAGTCCGACCACGCCACTACGAGTGCCGAAAAACGACGAAGTCCCGAAAACGACGAAGCCCCCTGCGCTGGGTGGCCCCGCCCGTGCACCCTTCCCAGCTGCGTAGTCGCCATACCAAACGAGGTGTTCGATATGGCTGGAGCATCACCAGTCACACCAGCTATCTGCAATGGTATGTTTTTTTTT
>TARA_B110000027_G_scaffold76462_1_pt1 | contig 13429 bp, 12 predicted proteins | sample TARA_B110000027 | Tara Oceans TARA_B110000027 (sample SAMEA4397101) | marine metagenome | biome: Polar Biome; feature: [SRF] surface water layer (ENVO:00010504); material: water (ENVO:00002006), including particulate matter (ENVO:01000060) such as... | depth 5 m
AAATATAACTTAAGCTGTGATTATGCCCAGAGAACCAAAAGCAATTAACAACATTTTTAAAAGCAACATTGCACTATCAAAAATAGCAAAACAGGCACAACTGCTCAATCGTCTCAATCACACTTTTCAGCAAAGTTTACCTGCACAATTTTCAGCTCATTGTAAGTTAGCTAATATCAAGGGGGATACGCTTGTAATCCATACGGATAATGCTTCATACAGTAGTCTACTTCGCTTCCAGTCTCCCTTATTGTGTAAAATACTATCTCGTGAACTTGAGACAGATATAAAGATACTCGAAGTTAAAGTTAGGCCTCACTTCGTTTCTTTTAAGGAGCAACCTTCAAACCCAATATCTCTGTCTGAGTCCGCTGCCACTTCATTGCAGCAAACTGCAGATAATATGGATGAGGGACCATTAAAGGTAGCTCTCGAGAAATTAGCTGCTCGAAAAATCTAGTTCAGAATTGATGCAGCTGGTCTACTGAATACGATTGGTGCATTTTCATCATCTTCAAAACTTACCAACTCCCATGCATCTTCCTGTGCGAGTAGTTTACGAAGTAACTTGTTATTCACTTCGTGTCCTGATTTGTGTCCACTAAAGGCACCAATCAAGCTATGGCCAAGTAAATAAAGGTCACCAATTGCATCTAACACTTTATGGCGTACAAATTCATCTTCGTAACGAAGACCATCTTCATTTACAACACGATAGTCATCTACGACAACTGCATTATCCATGCTACCGCCTAACGCCAAGTTATTTTCGCGTAGCTTTTCAATATCCTTCATAAAGCCAAATGTCCGTGCTCGGCTTACCTCTCTAACAAATGACGTTGAAGAAAAGTCAACTTCAACCTTTTGTGTGTGCTCAGTAAATACGGGATGTTCAAAATCTATCGTAAAACTAACCTTAAAACCATTAAATGGTTCAAATTTAGCCCATTTATCTCCATCTTTCAACAAAACAGGTTTTTTGATGCGAATAAATTGTTTTGCAGCTGTCTGTTCTTCAATCCCTGCAGACTGAATTAAAAAAACAAAAGGACCTGCACTACCATCCATAATCGGTACTTCTGCAGCATTGAGATCGACATAAGCATTATCGATGCCCAAACCTGCAAATGCAGATAATAAGTGTTCTACTGTGGATATTTTTTCACCGTGTTCAATTAGTGTTGTTGATAATGCGGTTTCACCTACATTACAAGCTTTAGCACTTATTTCAATAACTGGTTCAAGATCGACACGCCTAAATATAATACCCGTATTAATGGCTGCTGGATGTAGAGTTAGATATACAGTTTCACCGCTATGTAAGCCGACTCCGGTCGCGCGAATTACATTTTTCAATGTTCGTTGCTTTATCACGCTAATTGTCTCTCCAAAACTACTATTTCAGTCGCGCAGTGTATCACACCACTATCTTTACAAATAGGGTTCTATTCTCTTCCTTAGTCTGCTTGACGACGAAGAAATGCTGGCACATCTAAATAGTCCATTTTGTTATCGACATTAACTACCTGTTTTTTCTGTGCTTGCTCTTCATTCCTTAAAACAGTCGGTTTGTCATAATCTATATCAACATGCTTTTTCACTATCTCCATTTGTGGCAATTCTAATTCGGCAGCCATATCAATTTTGGCTAACTTTTCTGCCCCTAAACCAGTAGCAACAACAGTCACTTTCAGTTCGTCTGTCATTTCTGGGTCTATAACCGTACCAACAACAACAGTTGCATCATCAGATGCAAACTCTTTCACTGTATTACCTACAGCTTCAAATTCACCTATTGTCATATCTAAACCTGCAGTGATATTGACTAATACACCACGTGCACCAGCTAGATCCACATCTTCTAATAAAGGACTTGAAACTGCATGCTGTGCAGCCTCTACAGCTCTATTTGGTCCTGATGCTTTGCCAGTACCCATCATCGCCATCCCCATTTCAGACATCACTGTACGAACATCTGCGAAATCAACATTGATCATCCCTTCGCGTGTGATTAACTCTGCAATGCCCTGAACTGCGCCCAATAAAACATCATTAGCTGCTTTGAATGCATCTAGCAAACTCATATCTTTACCTAACACGGCTAATAACTTCTCATTTGGTATTGTTATCAATGAATCAACATGCTGGCTCAACTCATCCAACCCTTGGCTCGCTATCTTTAAACGTTTCGTACCCTCAAACGGGAATGGCTTAGTTACTACTGCAACAGTTAAAATACCCATTTCTTTTGCTACTTGTGCAACCACCGGTGCTGCACCGGTTCCCGTTCCACCACCCATCCCTGCAGTAATGAAAATCATATCTGCACCAGAAATTACTTCAGTAATTCTTTCTCTATCTTCTAATGCTGCTTGACGACCGATATCAGGGTTTGCTCCAGCTCCCAAACCTTTCGTAATATCAGTACCAAGTTGCAGTTGTGTTGTTGCCGAACTTTTCCTCAATGCTTGGGCATCAGTATTGGCGCATATGAAATCAACTCCTTCAATTTCATTTACCACCATATGTTCCAGTGCATTACCACCACCACCACCTACTCCAATCACCTTAATTACTGCATTTTGTGTATATGTATCAATTAATTCAAATGTCATGTTATATCTCCAAAAGTCTTCAATTTTTAGTTATTTTTTTCTTACTTAAAGTTAATTTTTTAAAAGTTTCCCTGAAACCAGCTTTTCATTCGTTTGAATACTTCGTTAATACCATTACCTGACTTTATTTCAGACTGTCCTATACCTTCCATTTCGTTTCCAAAAAGTAAAAGACCTACCCCTGTTGCGTGTATCGGATTTTTCACCGCTTCCACTAATCCTCCAACATGTTGTGGTAAACCTAATCTGACAGGTAAATGAAAAACCTCTTCTGCCAATTCAATAACTCCTTCCATTTTTGAGCTCCCACCTGTTAGCACAACTCCTGCCGCTAGCAGTTCTTCAAAGCCACTACGACGTAATTCTGCTTGTACTAGCGTTAATAATTCTTCATACCTTGGCTCTACAACTTCTGCCAATGTCTGTCTTGCTAGCTGCCTTGGAGGCCTATCCCCTACACTTGGAACTTCAATTGTTTCGTCTTCACGTGCTAATTGTGTTAATGCGCAGGCATACTTCATTTTTATTTCTTCCGCATACTGGGTCGGTGTCCGTAGAGCAACAGCGATATCATTTGTTACTTGATCACCTGCAATAGGAATAACAGCTGTATGACGAATTGCGCCATCAACAAAAATCGCAATATCAGTTGTACCTCCACCAATATCAACCAAACACACCCCAAGCTCTTTCTCGTCTTCTACTAATACTGAATAGCTAGATGCCATTTGCTCTAAAATTATTCCATCTACGGATAATCCACATCGTTCAATACACTTACTGATATTTTGTGCCGCACTTACAGCACCAGTGATTAAATGCACTTTAGCTTCAAGCCGGACACCTGACATTCCTATAGGCTCACGAATTCCTTCTTGGTTATCGATAATATATTCCTGGGGCATCACATGAAGTAGCTGTTGATCTCCTGGGAAATGTACTGCTTTCGCTGCATCTACTACTCGTTCAATATCACCCTGAGTCACTTCTTTATCTCTGATAGCTACTGTGCCATGTGAATTTAAGCTTCGAATGTGGCTACCAGCAATACCTGCATAAACTGAGTGAATCTGACAACCCGCCATCAATTCTGCCTCTTCAACTGCTCGTTGGATTGATTGCACCGTCGATTCAATATTGACTACTACACCTTTTTTCATACCACGAGCAGGATGTGAACCTATCCCGATAATTTCCAGTGCGTTCTCACTTGGTCCAGCATCTAAAATTGGGGCGGCAACAATAGCAACTACTTTAGAAGTTCCTATATCCAGGCCAACAATTAAATCTCTACCATTTTTTTTAGTCATCATACTTTTCCGTTAAAATCAGGTTTTTGACCTGGTTTCCAAATTATTGATAAGCCATTTGGATAACGCATATCCATTTCAGCTATTTGCGACTGGTAATGCTTTAGTTCATTCTGATACACCCGTAAAAAACGGTTAAACCTTTCTTCACTTTCTGCACGACCAAGCACAATCAAAATGCCATTAGTTAATCCTATACTCCATGCTCTTCTATTATCCATAATTAAGGTTTTTATTTTTAAACCATGCTGCTGTAATGTGTCATCCATTGCTATAAAACGATTTGTCATTATTGCTTCACTAGCTTCCGGCCCATCGAGCTTTGATAGCTCTGCTAGTACTTTTTTATTTGAAGAGATAAATATTTCGCCATCCTTGTTAACCAATTCTTTATTTCTCCAGCGAGCAACTGGAACTTTTTCTTTCACAATTAAATGTAAACTATCAGGCCATACCCGCCTCACTTGCACACTTCTAACCCAGGGTAAAGACTCCCCAGCATTACTAATTTGTGAAACATCAATACTCAAAAAGCTTCCTCGTGTATATGGCTTAATTACTTCCACCAATACCGCTTTATTACCATGATCAAAGCCGCCTTCTACCGTCACATGTAAAATAGGCAAAATATTATATTGGCTAACAATCATACTTGCACCAACGAACCCCATTAATGTCAAAGCAATAAGACTTCGACGGGCAATATAGTTCCACCCTATAGCCCTTTCAACCTTTCGCTCTGTCATGAGTGTTGCCCCCCGCTTAATTGATCTAGACATTGAGTGGCCCCCTCTTAATGCTAGATTTTAAAATTTCCAAAACTAATTCTTCAAAGTTCAATCCCACTTGTTTTGCTGCCATAGGTACTAAACTATGATTTGTCATACCCGGGATACTATTTGCTTCTATTAAATAAAACTCACCTCCTTTATCTCGCATTAAGTCAATCCTGCCCCAACCCTTCATTCTTAATCCTTCAAAGGCCCGTAATGACAACTCTTGACAATATGCTTCATCTTTCTTACTTAAACGTGCTGGACATAAATATTCTGTCGTATTTGCTTCATATTTAGCATTAAAGTCATAAAATTTATTTGGTGTTTTCAGTAAAATAACGGGCAGACTTATCCCTCCTAAAATAGCAACTGTGTATTCTTCACCATCAATCCAACTTTCAGCAATAACCTCACCATCGTAGAGCAAGGCATCACTAATAGCCGCTTTTAAGTCACACGCATTCTCAACCTTCGTCATACCAATGCTTGAACCTTCATTCACTGGTTTTACAATGAGAGGTAAACCAAGTTTATTAATTAACTCATTTGACTCTGTGTTTTTATTCACATGGTAATAACTAGCTGTTGGTAAATTAAGTTGCTGCCAAATACTTTTACTAAGTGCTTTATTCATTGAAAGTACAGCACCCGTTAGATCCGAACCCGTGTAAGGTATTTCTAGCGAATCTAAAACCCCTTGAATTTCACCATCTTCTCCACCACGCCCATGCAGCATGATAAAAGCACGATCAAACTGACCTTCGGTTAATTTCTTCGCAATATCATATTCGACGTCTACTTTATGAGCTTCTATTCCTTGACTATGTAATGCAGACAATACTGCTTCACCACTTAATAATGAAATACTCCGTTCTGCAGAGCGCCCGCCCATTAGTACCGCCACTTTTCCAAAATCATATACGGTAGAGATCATTACACTAACTCTCCTACAATATGGACTTCTGGCTCTAACAAAACACCGTGTTCTAATTCTATTGTCTTCTGCACATGTACAATTAATGCTTCTATATCTGCCGCTGTAGCATCTCCCATATTCACAATAAAATTCGCATGCTTTTCTGATACGGCTGCACCGCCAATGACGAGACCTTTTAAGCCTGAAGCCTCAATTAAACGAGCAGCAAAATCATTTTCTGGGTTCCTAAATACTGAACCTGCTGATGGCTGATTAGTGGGTTGTGATAGATTCCTTTTTTTCAACAGCGATTTTATTTCATCTATCTCATGCGCCTTATCACCTTCTCTTAAACCCAAAACCGCAGAAACAAACCATTCGTTTATAGGCATTACTACATGCCGATAACCGACTTTAAATTCCTCTGGTGCTCTGTGATGCAATTGTCCTTCTCTATCGATTGTTGTGACGCCAACAATCAATGACCATATCTCTGTTCCATAAGCGCCAGCATTCATCGCCAATGCCCCCCCTAAAGTGCCAGGGATACCAGCTAAAAATCCCGCTCCAGTTAAGCCTGAACGTGCTGCCTGCTTTGCTAATTTATTACAATAAACACCGACTTCAGCCTCAATCGATTCACCTTTAACATCAAGGTTTTTTAAGATCCCTGCAGTTGAAATTACTGTACCTGCAAAACCACCATCCCTTACTAGTACGTTACTTCCTAGCCCGAGCCATAAAATCGGCTCAGACTCTGGCAGCTGTGATAAAAATGATGCTAAGTCTAATTTATTCGTTGCTAGGTATAATTGATGTGCAATACCACCTACACGCCATGATGTGTATTTAGCTAAGGGTTCATTAATTCGAAGTTCACCTTCAATCTTTAAAAAGTCAGCACTCATGCATTATGCACTCCGAACTTTTCCGCAATTTCTCTAGAAGTACTTCCAATATCTCCTGCACCTAAGGTAAGTAAAATATCCCCGTCTGATAATAGGCTTGGTAAAATTTCAAGTAAGACAGAATTGTCTTCAATAAAGACTGGTTCAACTTGGCCACGTAGTCGAATAGCTCGGCAGAGACTCTTACTATCTGCACCAGCAATTGACATTTCACCTGCTGAATACACCTCTTGCATCAATAAAGCATCCACACTTGATAATACTTGTGCAAAATCATCAAACAAATCCCTTGTTCGCGTATAACGATGGGGTTGAAATAAAACCACAAGCCTTCTATTTGGCCAACTAGCCCTTGTTGCTGCTATTGTCGCGCTCAACTCGGTTGGATGATGTCCATAATCATCAATCAGCAAGACTTTTCCACTATCTACTCTTAAATCACCCACAATATTAAAACGACGTGCAATACCTTCAAATTCATTTAATGCTCCTTGACAGGCATCCACTGACACACCCAAATTCCTAGCAACTACGATCGCTGCTGTTGCATTTAAAGCATTATGTAAGCCCGGCATATTGAGTTTAATAACAAAGCTTTGTTGAGTCGACTTACTAATCACTGTGAACTGACTATGACCGCCTGCTTGTTCCAAATCTGTTAATTTAAAGTCAGCATCATCAGATGTACCATATGTAATTACTGGACGAGCAACATTGGATAAGAGCTCTCTCACAACAGGATCATCTATACACATCACAGCTAAGCCATAAAAAGGTAAATGATGTAAAAACTCTAAGAATGTTGACTTTAACTTATTAAAGTCTCCGTCATAAGTGGCCATGTGATCTTGATCGACGTTAGTTACCACTGCGACTACAGGCTGTAGATACAAGAATGACGCATCACTCTCGTCGGCTTCGGCTACTAGATAACGACCATTACCTAACCGAGCGTTGCTTCCAGCGCTATTTAAACGACCACCGATCACAAAAGTGGGATCTAAATCACCCTTGCTTAGCAAGGCTGCAATCAAACTTGTTACTGTTGTTTTTCCATGCGTTCCAGCCACGGCAATCCCATAACTAAAACGCATCAACTCAGCTAACATTTCGGCACGCGGCACAACAGGAATACGATTACTTTTTGCCGCCATCAATTCTGAATTATCGTCATTAATTGCTGTTGATACTACAACAACATCTGCACCTGACAAATGACTTGCATCATGTCCAATATTCACCAAAGCACCTAACTTTCGTAAATGTTTAATTAAAATATTTTCGCAAATATCCGAGCCTGAGACTTGATAGCCCAAATTAAGCAACACTTCCGCAATACCACCCATGCCAACGCCACCTATTCCTATAAAATGAATATGTTTGACACGACTTTGCATTGCTGACATTTTTTTATCCATGGCTCACCACCATACAAATGTCTGCAATTGTTACGGCTGCTTTCGGTTTTGACTGTGTTTTAGCAGCTACAGCCATATTAAATAGGTTATTGCTACTTGATGTAAGCTCAATTATTCTATTGGAAAGCACTTTCTCATCCAGCTCTGACTCATCGATCAAAACTGCAGCACCAACATCCAACAATGCTGATGCATTATGTGTCTGGTGGTCATCTACAGCATGAGGATAAGGCACTAGTATTGATGCTACACCTACAGCTGAAAGTTCTGCAATTGTCAAAGCACCAGCCCTACATACAACTAGATCGGCCCAGTTATAGGCTTCAGCCATATTACTAATAAACTCTGTTACTTCAGCTTGCACACCAACTTGTTGATAATTTTTCTTACATTCACCTAGGTGCTTTTGACCACATTGATGTCGAACAGTAATATTTCTACTAGAGCCTATTAAAGCTAAAGACCTTGGTAATATCTCATTCAAAGACTTAGCACCCAAGCTTCCACCCAACACCAATAGTCTTATACCCCCTACCATCTCTACTCTATTTATAGGAGCCGCTGTTTCCGCTATACATGCTCTAACAGGATTCCCAACCCATTCAGCTTGCAGAGATGCTTTAAAACTGTTTGGAAAACCTTGTAGTACTCTACTAGCAATAACCCCAAGCAATTTGTTTGTTAAACCAGGAATTGCATTTTGTTCATGAATCACAACTGGTTTTCTTAACAACCACGCTGCAACTCCGCCCGGGCCCGACGTAAAGCCACCTAAGCCTAGTACTAAGTCTACGTTTGTATTTTTAATTGCCGCGATTGCTTCAAGGACAGCTTTAGCTAACTTGAAAGGTGCTTTTATCCAACCTATTGCTCCATTGCCACGTAAACCTTGCACACTAATTTCAGTCAGGGGATAGCCTGCTTCTGGCACAAGTCGAGATTCGATGCCCTTAGCTGTACCCATCCAAGTCACTATTACACCTCGTTGTGTCAATATATCTGCTACAGCCAATGCAGGGAATACATGTCCACCCGTTCCACCAGCCATAATCATAATTGTTGTCATTAACGTTTCACCCTCACTGATGCTTGCTCAGGAAAACGTGTTTCTATGTCAACTCGGAACAATAAAGCAATCCCGACACAACTTATTAATAAACTACTTCCTCCATAACTCATTAATGGAAGTGTTAAGCCTTTTGTAGGCAACACGCCCATATTGACGCCCATATTGATGCAGGCTTGAAGACCTATCCATATTCCTATTCCATACGCGATTTGTGAACCAAAAACCTGACCTGATAATTCTGCTGCACGTCCAATAGCAAGTGCACGCCAGATAAAAATACCAAACAATATTAAGACACTCAATGCCCCCAACAAACCTAGCTCTTCTGCCAAAATAGAATACAAAAAGTCTGTGTGTGCTTCAGGTAAATAAAATAGCTTTTGCATACTGCTACCTAATCCAACACCTAGCCAATCTCCTCGTCCAAAAGCTATTAAAGCTTGTGTGAGTTGAAAACCGCTACCAAATGGATCTTCCCATGGGTCCATGAATGTTTTTAAACGTTGTAGACGATATGGTGCAAACCAAATTAAAGCCATAAATAATGCTGCAAAAATACTTATCAATGTAGCAAATACATCTAAACGCGAACCACCTAAAAACAGCATTGCTAATACAGTTGCAAAAATGACTACTACTGAGCCCATATCTGGTTGCAATAGAAGTAGTATTGCTGCGACACCTAATAATATTAATGGCCCAATGACTTTAAAGAATGATCCTTGTAGCAGACTATGATGACGCTGCAGATAATCAGCAACATAAATAACAGAGAATAATTTAATAACTTCAGCGACTTGTATACTTATCGGGCCAAGTGGTAGCCATCGCCTACTTCCATTTACTTCTCTACCGACCCCAGGAATAAGTACTAAAATTAATAAGCCGACTCCAATTATTAGCAATAGTGGAGCCATTTGACGCCAAACTGATAATCTTATCTTCATTGATATAGTTGCAAGGACTATTCCTATAACTGTAAAAATTAGCTGGCGGTTAAAATAGAATAATGGTTGGCCTAGTTTACCATCGGCAATTGATATTGATGCTGACCCAACCATAATTAAACCAATAAATAATAATGTACAGACTGAAAACATTAACTTCCCGTCAAGTTCATTCATTAAATTTATTTTACTCACGACAATTGAGCCTCTACAGCTTCTATAAAAGCATCTCCACGTTTCTCATAGTTGTCATACATATCAAAGCTCGCACACGCAGGTGATAACAAAACAACATCTCCTTTTGTTGCGATTTTTTTGGCCTTTTTTACAGCATCTGACATGTTTCGTGCGATTTCTTGTGGAATATTTATTGCGGTGACTTCTGATATTTTTTTAGCATCCTGTCCAATCAAAAGAAGACTTTTTAGATGAAGATCAAAAAAAGGTGTTAAATCAGAAAACCCTTGTTCTTTTGCAACACCCCCCGCAATCAAGACGATATTCCGTCCATAACCAAGGCCCTTAATAGCGGCAATACTTGCTCCCACATTAGTCGCTTTTGAGTCATTAACCCATTGAATGCCATTCTCTTCTGCCACTAATTGGCAACGATGTGCTAAACCGCTATATTGCTTTAGTGCTTCCAGCATAGTTTTCATGGGCAACTGCATTGCATTCCCTAAAGCTAAGGCAGCTAATACATTAGAAATATTATGCTCCCCAGTAACTTTAATATCGCTTACTGGGAGTAATTTCACCATACCTTGAGCTAAATAAGTTACCCCCCCTTCCTCATCAATTCCAAAATCATTACCTACCGGTTTATGCAAAGTAAAGCCGGTTTTATTTTGAAAGCCCACAGCACAATTACACGATAAGTTGTCATCTCTATTAACAATAATGACTCCAGAACCAATGTGAATTTTAGCTTTCGTCTTTTGATATTGTTCAATATCGTCATAACGGTCAAGATGATCTGGACTAATATTTAATACAACTGACGCATAGGCATTCAATGATGAAACTGTCTCTAATTGGAAACTTGATAATTCAAGAATATAAAAGTCTGGCTCGGAGTCAGCAATCAAGTCTAAGGCAGGTATACCGATGTTTCCACCGACTTTAATGTCTTTACCTGCCATTATTGCCATTTCAGTCAGCATTGTTGTGACCGTACTCTTTCCGTTTGAACCTGTAATTGCTATTACTGGTTGATTAATAGAGCGTGCAAATAACTCAATATCGCCAATAATTTCTATATTATGTTTACGTACTGCTTTTATCTCTGATAAGCGTGGGTCAACACCAGGACTCAAAACGATAACCTCACTCTTCAGCATTAACTTCAGGTCTAATCCAGTCTTATGTATTAATACTTCTGGTAATTCATTATGAACGATGTCTATATAGGGAGGGTTCTGACGTGTGTCCATTATTGCAACAGCGTGACCTTGTTCTATCAAAAAGCGAGCACAAGATAATCCTGTCTTTCCCAGACCAATTATCAAGTATGCTTTTCTGTCTACTTTTGCTTGGCTCATAACTGTCATCTTATTTTCAATGTCGCTATGCCAACTAACACTAAAAAGACTGTAATAATCCAAAACCGCACGATTATTCTCGGTTCTGGCCATCCTTTTAATTCATAATGATGATGTATTGGCGCCATTAAAAATACGCGCTTTCCTCTTAATTTATATGACACCACTTGAACTACAACAGATAATGTTTCAGCTACAAATACCCCCCCCATAATCAATAACACTAACTCTTGCCTCACTAATACTGCTACACAGCCCAATGCAGCACCCAAAGCAAGTGCACCCACATCACCCATGAAAACTTGAGCTGGGTAAGTATTAAACCAAAGGAAACCTAAACCAGCTCCCACCATTGCAGCACAAAAGATCGTTAATTCACCGGCACTCGGAATATATGGAATTGAAAGGTATCGAGCAAATTCTACGTGCCCGGCTAAGTAACTAAATAAACCTAGTGCCCCTGCCACCATTACCGTAGGCATTATAGCCAGGCCATCTAGACCATCTGTCAAATTTACAGCATTGCTACTTCCCACAATCACTAAATACGCCAGCAACATGTACCATGCACCTAATGGAATAATTACATCTTTGAAGAAAGGAATTATTAGTTCAGTTTCAGCAGGAATTGTCGCTGATGTGTATAAAAAAACTGCTGCACCTGCACCAACAACTGATTGCCACAAGTACTTATATCTACTTGCTAAGCCTTTTGGATCTTGACGAACTAGTTTTATATAATCATCAATAAAACCAATAACTCCGAATAACATTGTCACCAATAGCACTACCCATATGTAACGGTTATTTAAATCTGCCCATAACAAAGTACTTATTGCTATTGCAACCAAAATTAAAGCTCCACCCATCGTCGGTGTACCTGATTTGCTCAAATGTGATTGTGGTCCGTCATCACGTATAACTTGTCCTATTTGCTTAAAACTCAATCGCCGTATCATTGTCGGCCCCACAATTAGTGCAATACCAAGGGCTGTTATCACACCCAAGATAGCTCTTAATGTTAGGTACTGAAACACAGAGAAACCACTATGATACTGGCTTAAATACTCACTTAAATGTAATAACATTAGCCTTCTCTCCTTATAGCAAGTTCATCTGCTAGCTTATCTAATTTCATGAACCGCGAACCTTTAATAAGGCATGTAATGTCTTTACTTAACTTAGACTCTAAATACTCTTGAATACTTGTTAAATCAGAGAAATGTGTTGCTCCTTCCCCAAAAGAAATATTGGCTGAGCGACTTTTATTCCCGATAGTTAGTAAGCGTTTTATACCTACTGATTTAGCTTTAATACCTAAATCAGTGTGAATTTCTTCACTTTGCTCACCTAATTCACCAAAGTCACCCAACACTATCCAATGTTCACCTGGAAATGTTTTCAATGTTGCAATTGCTTGTTCATATGATGCTGGGTTTGCATTATAACTATCATCCAAAATCGTAGCGTTTTTAATACCTTGTCGTATCTGTAGCCTGTGCGGAACACTTTTCACACTATTAAGGCCTGAGGCCATATCTTCCACATTAATAGACAATGCTTTGCTCACAGCAATTGCAGCTAATGCATTACACATATTATGACTACCAGGAAGCGGTAAATTAATATAATGAAAAACTTCATCTATTCTCACCATGAAATGACTTGAAGTAACATAAGACTGATAATCTGTTGCTTGTACATCAGCTGAGCTGTTTAATCCAAAAGATAGACTTCTTTGCTCTTTCAACACATTGTTCCAATACTGGGAATAACTCATATCCGCATTAAAAACCCCTACACCATCACTTGGCAGGCTTGAGAAGATTTCAGACTTCGCTTCTACGACACCTTCTATACTTCCAAATCCTTCTATATGGGCTTCACTTACGTTATTAATAAGTGAGACTGTAGGGCAGGCTAATTGCA
>TARA_B110000027_G_scaffold10378_1_pt1 | contig 13322 bp, 13 predicted proteins | sample TARA_B110000027 | Tara Oceans TARA_B110000027 (sample SAMEA4397101) | marine metagenome | biome: Polar Biome; feature: [SRF] surface water layer (ENVO:00010504); material: water (ENVO:00002006), including particulate matter (ENVO:01000060) such as... | depth 5 m
GCGAGCCTTTATTTGGTGAAATTACAAGAGAGGATGGATTAAAAACTGAAAAAGCGGCCTTGGATGCTGTATTTATGGTAGATATAGATCAGAAAAAACCCAATAATTTTACGATAAACCTATTTAATGACAAAAACGATCGTGTAACCTGCTCACCAAATAAATTTACAATTCTGCCTGGGGTAGCCGTTAGTGGTGGATCTCCTCTACCCCATAATATTGGGATGGATTACCAGGCAAAAAACGGAAAAACTCTTTATACTGCTTTCCGAGGTCTTGAAAAAGACAAACCCATGCCAGCTGTAGGTAAAACCACAATAGAGCTTTACACCCAGAGTGAGTTAAGACCTGGCAACACAGATGATACGTTGCTCATCTCTATTTTTCAAGCTGAGGGAAGAGCTGAGGGTTCTAGGAGTTTAGTAAATTCTCGAATTGGACAGATAGAAATTGATGGTGGCGATGTCCCACAATTGGTGCCAGAAAATACAGAAGTTAAATTTACATTGAGCATAAATATATCTCAAGAGATGACATTAGAAGCTGAGTTTCCAACACTAGATTTTGAGATTGAGAAAAAAATGATATTTAAACCAGTAGAAGAAGCTAGTCAAAAGCAACTAGATGAGCTGACTCAAGAAGCTGACAAGCTTATTGATAGGTTGGAAAGTAGCGATCAACCCCCAGCAAATCTTCCAAGATTAAAAGAGAAGAGTACGAGCATTAAAAAAACTCTTGAGCAAGATGGATCTGCTGAACAAGCTTTTGGAAACCTAAGAGAATTAATTCTTGAACTTGATCTTGCTGAAGCTGCACTAGCATGGCCTGAACTGGTACAGGAAATAAATGAGGCCTTCAAAAACCTAGAAGACATGGTTAGAGAATGTGTTAATAGTAGCTTGACCGGTCATGAAAAAGATAAGAGCGATTTGGAGTACCTAAAAACATCAAAAGACTCTGTACTTAACTCTAAAAATGTTGAGCGTGGTAAAGAGCTGTTAGAAAAAATAAGAAATCTGGAATGGAGTATTACAGACAAGCATGCAGGCAAAGAAAGACGTATTGCCTGGATACGAGACTTTAATGCTTCATTTGGCAGTATTGATTGGACAAACCAAGCACAGGCGCGCAGCGCAGTTGATCGCGGAATGCAAATGGTTAATTCTGGCGCATCCTTTGATCAGTTAAACCAGCAGGTTCAAACAATAGTTGGTTTCATGAGAGATAGAGGTAGTAACGGTCCAGGTCCTGGCCCAAGAGGTAGTGTAGGTCAAGCTTAATATATAAAAAATGAATTATTTCAATAAAAAAGATATCATTGATAATAAGTATGAAATACTATTTTTTATACATCAAACTACCTATGGTTGGAGCTACCGCGTAAAAGGTAAAGAAGATGGTAAGATATATATGCTCAAGGTTTACCAAAAGGATAGATTACTTCCTCATCATTTCACTGAAGATGGAGACCTGCTTGAGGCTAATATTCATAGAGGGTTAGACCATCCAAATCTCTCTAAGTATGTTGAACATAAAACCATTACCAAAAATGGTGTTGAACTTATTTATTATGTTGTTGGTTTTATTAGTGGTGAAACGCTGCAAGATAGAATTGATCGGGAAGGAGAGCCTAATAATGCTTTTGCAGTACGGTTTTTCTATGGAGTTTTGGATGCGGTAAGTTATCTGCATTCAAGAGATGTGCCCGTACTTCATTGTGATATTACACCACAGAACATCATGATGGATCTCTCTGAAAATGTGATGAGTCCAGTGCTTTTTGACTTCGGACTTGCACGTTATGATGGTATTAAGGGTACTTTTTTTAATAGAACACAACCTTCTTTGTATTATTGTGCACCTGAAACACTTAATGATTCCTCAAGTGTTGGTAGTGATATTTTCTCTTTAGGAGCATTGTTGTATTGTCTTTTGTATGGAATATTTCCTTGGCACGCTGAAATTACTAATTCTAACATGGAGTCAGAGACTTTCATAACTGATCTACTAAACTCTAGAAATAAAAAATTAAAATTTAATGTTGTTGAAAATGTTGACGATCATATTAAATTAACAATCATAAAGAGTTTACTGCCAAAAACAAACACACGCTTTAAAAATGTTGACGAGCTCAAGAGCGCTCTTAACAAAGAAATGGTGGTTTCTGAAAAAGAGGTGAAAACACAGGAGCGACTTCAAGTAGTTAAAAAAACGCCCGGGCTTGGTTTTAACAAGATAGCTGGAATGGATACCATTAAATCTATGATAAAGCAAGATGTTATTGACCCCCTACTGCATCCTGAAAAGAATAAAGAATATGGTATAGAGCCACCTAACGGAGTCCTTTTTTATGGTCCTCCAGGATGTGGTAAAACTTTTTTTGCAGAATGTTTGGCCGATGAAGTAGGATTTAATTTTATGAAAGTTAAACCCTCTGACGTAGGTTCTAAATACGTACACGGAGGGCAAGAGAAAATTATGCAGTTGTTTAAAGAAGCTAAGGAAAATGCTCCCACTATATTATTTTTGGATGAAATGGATGCGATGATTCCGAGTAGAGATGGCTCTGCCGGGCATCATTATGAATCTGAGGTTAATGAGTGGTTGGTGCAGATCAACAATTGTTCTCAAAACGAGGTTTTCATTATTGGAGCTACCAACAGGTTAAATAAAATAGATATCGCTGTTCTTCGCTCTGGTAGATTTGATCGTAAAATCCATATACCAATACCAGATTTAGAGTGTAGAACAGCCTTATTTAAACTTGAACTTAGCAAAAGACCAAAGGTATTAGATGAAGGTCTGAATTATGAGTTACTTGCGAAAAAAACAGAAGGTTTTGTTTGCAGCGATGTTACTTTGATTGTCAATGATGCGTCTAGAGTAGCAGCTCGTAATCAAGTAAAAATAAGTAATAAAATAATCCTTGATATTATTGGAGAGACTAATGCCTCGGTAAGTGAAGATGAGGTAAAAGAATACAATAATGAACAGCAGGAGGAAGTTAAGAGAACACCAATTGGTTTTAGAAGTTCTGCAAGTGTAAAGAAAGAAAATCCAGAACAAAAAATAATGGCATTGGAGAAAGAAATGAAAGAAGCCGCCGATAACCAAGATTATACGCGTGCAGCAAACATAAAAGTACAAATTGATAAACTAAAAACAAACTGATTATGGAAGCAAAAAATTTTACAGAAATCTTATTAGAAATCGCTTTTGTGTCTATGGTATGTGATGGCGATATAGCGCCCGAAGAAGAAGAATACCTCCGAAAAATTGAAAAGAGTGACTTTTATCTAAAGGAATTTGATATGTCAGCAAAATTAGACACACTTATGTCTGATTGGGAATTACATGGGTTAAACTTTTGTGAAAAGATATTAAATTCTGCGTATAAACTAGATCTTACAGAGAGTGATAAAATTATTATTATGGATTTTGCAATAGGTATAACAAGATCAGATGGTAATATGCAGCAAAGCGAAATTCACTTTATTAACACACTAATGCAAAACATCAAAGTTTCTACAAATCTTGTTGAAATGCGATACGGAAACTGGTCTATCATTGAGGCTAATATCTAGCTTTAGAGCATAATAAAATCATAAATAAATTAGAAAAGATTCAATACTTTTATTAAAATTAATAATTTATGGGACTGTTTAATTTTTTAATAATAAGAAAAATAGAAAAAAGTTAGCTAATTACAATAAAAGTATAGAGGTTGATCCTAATGATGCGAATATTTATTTAAAAAGAGGTTTGTTGTTAGCAGAATTGAAAGACTACAAAGGAGCAAAATATGACTATACTAAAGTTATAGAAATTACCCCTAATAATGCTGAAGCTTATTTTAGAAGAGGTATGTTATTAGAAAAATTAAAAGAATACAAAGGAGCTATAACTGATTTTACTAAGTCTTTAGAAATTGGGCCTGATAATGAGATAATTAGTCGTATTTACTATGTTAGGGGTGGTGCCAATTATAAATTAGCTGATGCTTTTTTTGATGAAGAAACTAGACAACTAATGTGGAAGCTTAAATCTGAGTTGTCAGCCAATCAAATTAAAATTGTTGAAAAAACTTCAAAAATTAAGAATGGTTATTTAAAGAATGCTTATAAAGATGGTTGCAAAGCAAAAGAGTTAGGATTTCATAAGGCTTCTCATTTAATTGAGGCTACTGGGCTAAATTCAGGGATTGAGTGTTAGACTAAAATAGTATAAAACCTCACGGAATTCAAATTGCGTCAATGATTGAAATTAGTTTTATTAAAATTAATAAATTATGGGACTGTTTAATTTTTTTAATAATAAGAAAAACACACCAATAAAATCAATTAAAGACATTATAGAGTTAACCCCTATTAAAGATTTTGAAAATGAATAAAATAGTATTTAAATTATCAATAATAGATAACAAAATAGCTTTATTTTGGAGTTTTTGTTTTCTTGTAGGTACAATAATTAGTTTCTATCTAAGTATTATTATCTCTACTTATTTTTACTTTTTAACTGTTCCTATTCTTTTATTAACTCTGTATTTAATTAAATTAACGATAACTCAAGTTAAAGATGAATATAAACATTTAATTAAAAAAGAAAAATACTTAAATGATGGTCGTCATGTAGAGTATTATTTCTCCAAAAAAAGAAAACCACAGCAAGTAAAATTTGAATTACATATTATAGATGGTCAAAGACATGGCACTTACAAATCCTATTTCGAAAATGGCCAAAAAAGATGTGATTATAATTATGAAAGTGGCAAATTAAATGGTGAAATTAAAGAATATCATGTAGGTGGTAATTTAAAACTTAAAACTCAATATAAAAATGGAGAAATAGGAGGTGTATATAAATCCTATTATGAAAACGGACAAATAGAAAAGAATTGTAATTATATAAATGGAAAATTTGATGGCCTCTATAAATCCTATTATGAAAAGGGCAATTTAAAATATAAAACTAAATATAAAGAGGGTATACAATATGGTGAGACCAAGTCTTTTTATAATAATGGAAATATATTTAGAGAATTTAATCTTATTAATAGTGAATATGATGGAGAAATTAAAGAATATTTTAAAAATGGAAATTTAAAGTTCTTAAAAGATAAAAATAAATACACTTTTTTTGATGAAGACAATAATTTAAAATGTGATATTCAACTAGTTGTTGTAAGGGAAAACCGAGACTATAATATTTTACTTATAAGTGGTTTATGGAAGAATTATAGATCGGATGGAACTATTTTGTATGAATTAGATTTTGAAGATCCCAATTCAGATGAGACAAAAAATATAGTTACTAAAACTATATTTACAAAAAGAGCTGAATTATTTTCTAAAAAATTGATCTCTTATAATGCAATCAAAATGGCTGAAGTTAATTTTTTGAGTTCTTATGCTGGAAAACGAATGGAAGAATCAATTTATAAGTGGGATACAGGAATGAGAGGACCTCCTGGGGTAGGCTATCATTCAGTAAATTTAAAGCCAATAAGCTCAATTGAAGATATTATTAAATTAACTCCTATTTAGATTCCGAAAATTAATAAAAATATCATTACTATGAACATAAAACCACTTAAAGCAACTATTTTACGCCATTTTGTTTGGCCAGATAAGGTATTTTTTAATGTTTTTTTAGGAACTATAATATCCTTTACATTAAGTTTTTATATTTCTAATTATTTATACTTTTTATCGATACCGTTGCTACTTCTTTGTCTACATCTATTAAGGTTATCAATTGTAGATGCATATGATGATTATTTAAGGTACTGTAGAGATGAAGAGTATATGAGCGACGGCTCTCATACTATAAAAAAAGAAAATCGAAAATACATTGTAAACTTGCTTAATGGAAAGAGGCATGGGTCATTCATTGAATATTTTATCAATGGGCAGATAAAATTAGATTATAATTATAAAAATGGAGAAATAGGAGGTGTATATAAATCCTATTATGAAAACGGACAAATAGAAAAGAATTGTAATTATATAAATGGAAAATTTGATGGCCCCTATAAATCCTATTATGAAAATGGCAATTTAATGGATCAATTACATTACAAAAATGGTAATAAGGATGGGCAATTTCAATCCTTTTATGATAATAAAGCTAAATACAGGGAAGGAAATTTTGGTGAGAAAGAATTAGTTAAAGAATATTTTAAAAATGGAAATTTAAAGTTTTTAAAAGAAAATAACAAATACACTTTTTATGATAAAGATTATAACTTAAAATGTGAAATCCATAGTACAGGTAATGATTTTATAGGCACATGGAAAAACTATAGAGAAGATGGTACTATTGAATATGAACTGGACTTTGACGACACCAATTCAGATGTTAAAAATAATAAAGTTTCTAAAGCTATTTTCACAAAAGGAGGCGATTTCTATACTAAAATTATTGTTTCATACAAAAATATTAGTGGTAGTAATATGCTCTATGGTTCTAATAGTCAAAAAAGAAGAAGAGAAGGAGGAAGATTTAACCAACCTCGTATTTATATGGGTCCTCCTGATGCTGGTGGGGCTTTCATTATAGACTTAAAACCAATAAGCTCAATTGAAGATATTATTAAATTAATCCCAATTAAACAATCTATGGATGCTCCCTTGGTAGAAGCAGAAGATTCTAATTTATATGACGTTTTACGAAGTTTAGAATCTTCTAACCCAGATCGAAGACTTTTACATGAATCATTAAGAACAGAAATTGAAAGAGATTTAGAAAACTTAACACCTCGTGAAGCTGATGTTGTTCGATTATATTTTGGACTAGGAAATCAACATCCAATGTCTCTAGAAGAAATTGGGGAAACATTTGATCTTACGCGTGAACGCGTTAGACAAATTAAAGAAAAAGCTATCAGAAGGATAAAACACACCACTAGGTCTAAAATACTCAAGACCTATTTAGGATAATAACCTACTGTCGTATTCAATCTAATTTTATATTTAAAACCTTTGGCTTTGTAAAAATTTAGAATTCATATGAAAATTATAAACCATGTTAGAAACATTTTTAATGATCAAAAATTATTAAAAGAAAATCCAATTTTTGCATTACTAATTTTTACTCCAGCTTCAATAATATCCTCTATATTGGTTATACCTTTTATTATTATTTGTCTTCCTTTTTCGGTGTTTAACTTGCGTATTCAAAAAAATGCAACGAAGTTTTTCCTTTACATACAACACTCAATTTCTTTAGGCGGATTATATGTAATTAAAGAAATAATATTTAGGGATTTTCAATATTATGATATTATTCTAGGTAGCGTATTTGCATTTTTTGCCTTTTATAAGTCCATAAAGCAAATGGTTAATGAAACACTAGACAAAACCTTTATTTAAATTAAATGAATATGATAAATCAAAACCCTTTTTGTGTTTTAGGCATTTCATCAATGGCCTCCGAGCGAGAAATTCAAAAACAAGTAACCAAGACCACAAGGTTTGCTGAGGTAGGTAAAGACATTTCATTTGATACTGATTTTTCGTTTATAGGAGAGTTAAAAAGAGATAAAGAATCAATTTCTAATGCCTCTAGTGCTATAGAGCAACCTATCAATAGGTTATTACATTCATTGTTTTGGTTTTGGAATACAAATCATATAGATGCAGCTGCTTTTGATAACTTATCTAAAAATCATACAGACAAAGCAACAGAAATCTGGGAGAAAGTAGTAAAAGATGGCGATGTTTCCTTAAAGAATTTATCTTGTTTATTTAACTTAAAATCATTGTACGTCGCTCAGAGTTTTAAAGACAACTCTCTGGATAGTAAATTATTAATTAAAGGTAACTTATTAGCAGGAAAGTTTCTCAATCATTCAGAATTAGACTCCTATACAAAACAGATTGTTGGTGATCATATAAAAGTTAGCAGTGAAGAACTCGAGATAAAATATATAACGAGTATTTACAGTGCAGTAAAACCTTTTTTAAAGAAAAAGAATGGAATCACAACAGATGATTTTTTGTCTAGTTTTGCTACATTCTCAAAAAAATCAAGAGAACATATATCTGCTAAATTCACTGGAGATCCAATTAAAAAAATAGAAGACCAAATTAATACAACTTCAGAACTAAGAGAACAAAACCCAATAGAGGCACTTTCATTTGGAGAAACACTATATAAAAACACAAACTCCCAAGTTAAATCACTTTCAAAAATATTAGGACAGGAAGATTTAAAATATCAAATGTTGGCTAACAAGTTGGCCAATGAGATTTTACAATGTGGTATTGACTATTTTAATAAACTAAGAGAAGAGGATAAAGCAGAAGATGAGGATGGGAAGAAAGTTTTAAAATTATGTAAGCTAGCCAAAAAAATGGTTAGTGATTTTGAAAGTCAAACAAATGCTAGGATTGATGAAAACCACCAAATTATTAGTGAATGGGTAAAAGATACTTCAAGAATTATTATTAATGCAATAAATAAAGCTTTTAAAATTTATGAAAAAGGAGGAGGTCTCTATGATTCTAATTTCGGAAGATTTCAAGAGTATTTAGAAGCAGGCAATGTTTTAGTTAGAGAGACAACAGTAGGTTTCATTAAAATGAGAGAAGATTTAGGAGATAATGATGAAATATTTTTAAATTTGAGTGATCAAGCGGTACAATTGGTAATTGCATTGGTTGTCAAATCTGCTAACATAAAAATGCTTGATCAATTGATTGATGATTACAAAAACCGGGAGTGCTTAAGTTTACTTGAAGATGTTGAATCTTATTTAATGACAGAAGAAACAAGGGAAATGTTTAAGGAAAATTATAACATAATAAAACAAAATCATAGAAATAGTTTAGGAATGGGAACGGAATCCACGGAAATTGGAGATTGTTATATAGCCACAATGGTTTATGGGGATTATGAGCACCCTCAGGTTTTAGTTTTAAGAGATTTTAGGGATGATTTTTTAGCACATTTTTTATTAGGAAGAGCATTTATTCGTTTTTACTACAAATATTCACCAAGCTGGGTAAAAGCGTTAGAACATAATAAAATTATAAATAAATCAATTAAGAAAGCACTTAATACTTTTATCAAGGTTTACAAATAATAAAATTTACAAACATGGGAATATTCGATTTTTTTTTAAAAAAAAGTCACGTTGAAATAACTAATGACGGTTTGAACGTAACCTATTATAAAAATAATAAAATAAAAATAGTAAAGGAAAGGTATTATTCAATTAATGGCCAAAAACATGGTGAATACAAATCTTATTATTTAGATGGGATAATAGAAAAGGAATGTAACTATATAAATGGAAAATTTGAAGGTATTTATAAATCCTATTATAAAAATGGTCAAATTATAGAGCATTGCAATTTTATAAATGGAAAAATAGAAGGCTCTTATAAATCCTATTATGTAAATGGCCAAATAAAAAAGGATTGTAACTATATAAAAAGTATTAATTCCAATAGAAAATTAGATGGCATTTATAAATCCTATTATGAAAATGGTAATTTAAAGGATCAATTACATTATAAAAATGGTAATAAGGTTGGACAATTTCACTCCTTTTATGATAATAAAGCTAAATACAGGGAAGGAAATTTTGGTGGGAAAGAAGTAGTTAAAGAATATTTTAAAAATGGAAATTTAAAGTTCTTAAAAGAAAATAACAAATACACTTTTTATGATGAAGATAATAACTTAAAATGTGAGACTCATATTGATGGTTATGATGATTTTATAGGCACATGGAAAAACTATAGAGAAGATGGCACTATTGAATATGAACTGGACTTTGACGACACCAATTCAGATGTGAAAAATAATATAGTTTCTAAAACTATTTACACAAAAGGAGGAGATTTCTATTCTAAAAATACTGTTTCTTACGAAAATATTAGGGGAAGTTATGTTTTTTTTTATTGTGGTTATTCCGACGCTAGAAGAGAAGGAGGATGGTTTAGTAAACCCAACACTTTAATAGGCCCGCCTATTAGTAATGCATTCGATATAAACTTAAAACCAATAAGTTCAATTGAGGATATATTGACTCTGAGGACTGGTAATGTAACAGGTTCTAAAATTACCCCATTGGACCCTCGCGGTCAATGATTAGAGTAAAAATACTTTTGAGTTAGTATCTAAAACTGAGAGTAAATTAAAATAAATTAATAAAAATATCAATGAATTAAAAAAACTTCCACCTCCAAAAAAGCAGTGCTAAATATATAAAATTATATCTTAAAAATGATTGATAGTCTAAAATCACATTCTTTAATTATGCAATTGCTAAGCCTATATGATGAGCTTGGCAGTGGGCCTAATTTTCATAAAAAATCTCATAAATTGCTCTTAGAAATGAGTTCTGAAAATTTTATTTTCATGATATTTGAGCAAAACATAATAGACAATAACTTTTTGAATAAAAAATGGAATTCTTGTGAAATACCTCAATTAACAATATTTGAAGATGATAAAATAACACTTAAATATCACTTTTTCATTCCTGCAAAACCAGCTTACCAAAACAATGCTGCATATTTAATTCATCATCATGGAGACAATATTTTAAGCTCTCATATATTTTATGGACCAGGATATCAAACTATTGAATTCCAAAAAGATATTTTACAACTTAGTGATCAATCATACAAATTAAAAATAAGTAAAGATTTTTTTCATGCTAACGGAGCTACTAATTTACTTGAAGATTATATACCTCATTTGATTTTTAATGTTTCAAAACCCACTTCCTCAATTGCTTTATGGTCAAATTCAAAATCGAATACTAATAAAAAGTTAAGATTAAACTATACATTAGAAAAAGGAATTTATTATGGGTGTACTGATTCTCAATTCATAAAAGAAACAAAAAAAGATTCAAGATTTGAGGAGAATTCTGAAAAACATGTTCAAGCTATTTGTTATTTCATGCAAAAACTAGGTTATAAAAATAAAATATTTATAAGTGACTTATTACAGGAAGCTAAATTGAATACGTTTTGGCGTAAATGGCTAACAAAACTAAAAAATGATAGTTTAATAGAATTACCTTATTTTGAAAATTCGATAAACACATTAGGTAAAGACATTGGCATTGAGTCTATTAGAAAATCTTAAAAATACAGAAGAGGAAAATTTTGAGAAACACGCAAAAAATTAGTGCCTACTATTATTATGTTAGAAGGAGCTGTTAAAGTATATAAAAAAGGGTTTGTGAAAATTTTATCGTAAAAATAGAAAAATAGTTATTGATAAAAATAAATGTTATTTTTATTAATAATAAATTTTAAATAAGAACCTAATGAAAAAAACAGTTGTGAATTTTTTAAGTATTATTTGTTATATAATTTTATTAAATATACAATTAGGAATCTTTGTTGGAATTAATATGTCTATTAATGGAAAACCTGTTGGGGGTTTAACTGCAATAGGGGGTGTTTTTTCTTTATGGTCATCATATAAAATTACACAATCATTAAGATTAAAGTTTTTAAATAATTAAATCAAAATATAAAAATGTCATTAGGCTGTTATATAATATCTAAAAAGGAAATTTTAATAAACAAAGAAGCTGTTAAGAATACACTATCACACGTAACTCCAAAAGACTTACATTTAAATTATGATATAATATATATTTATGGAGATGAGAATGAAAATCAACTTATTGAAAAAATATTATCGGTTGAAGGTGTTGAGCATAGATATTCAATTTGTAGTTTAATTTTTGTAACATTAAATATCCACTATAAAGAAAGGGTAAAAAAAACATTCAATATTCTAAAAAAAATTGATTTACCAACCTATAATATGGCAAAGCCACTTTTAGATCTTGATAATGAAAAAGAAAAAATTCAAGTAAAGGAAAAAATAGAAAGTGATTTTCCAACCTACAACAAGATAAAGCCAATATTAGGTCTTGATAATCAAAAAGAAAAAATCCAACTAAAGGAAAACAAAGAAAGTGATGTATCGAAATTAAAATTAGAGGGAAAAAATAACAGTAAACGATTATACCTAATAATTTTTTGTATTGTTGGTGTTATAGGGATATTTTTTATAAGTAAATCTATTAGTAAAATTTATCTTGGGTCTTCTCAAAATCAGTCATCAAAAAATAAAACCTTAGATGTACCTAATGGTAATACATATCTTTACAATAGGCATCAGGAATTTAATATTACGTTACCGGGTGAAGTTTATTATGAATCTGATGAAAATCAAGAATCTCTTTCAAATGAGAACTTTGTGGCATACCTTTCTGTTTATACGGCGGGTAATGGTTATGAATATATTTCAGATTTCACGAAAGAGTTAAATGAATTTGCGGAAGATTATGGTTATACAGAGATAAGAAAATTTACTAAAGGAAATATTTCTTCAGAAATTACCTATGAATTTTATTCTGGATATAGCCCTGATGATCGTTGTACTGTTATATTTGGAGTAATCCAAAACAGTTTTTCAAGAAAACTATATGAATTTGAGCTTGTCTGTCTAAAAATTAATCTAAAAACTGCAACATCTATTATTAATAGTATTGAAATTGAATAACAAAAACACACTTTTATTATAAATATTTTTATCGAAATAATAAGATCTATCTATGTAGATGCCACCTAGTTATTGAACCTCCAGATTTTATTCTTATTGAATTTGGGGGTGTTTTAAATACATAATTAACCTTTATATTTATTGGATTAATACCAGGTTTAATTCTTATTTTTTTTGGAGTATGTGTTGAGCTAGACATTGAATAAAATATTGATTCTAACAATAGATATCTATCAGTGTTATTTAAAATAAATCTTTTTCCATTCTCCCAAACCGAAGTTACTCTTGGATCATCTTCTGTGACTTCAATTTTTGTATGCGAATTTGGATATACAACAATCAGTTCTTTCGTTTTGGGTTGCATCGAAAAATAAAAAACAGTACCTATGATTGAAATTAATATCCAATATTGTTTTATGATTGTAAAAATTAAATTCATAACGATTTTTTCAGTTTAGTTTTTATTAGTTGTTAAGCTAAATTAGTAAAATTTATATAAAAATAATATATGTATTGTATTACACCTATTTATTTATAAAATCTGTGTAAGTATCCTTTAAAAAAAAACAGGGGGGGCGGGGTAGAGGTTGTACCCTACCAAACACCCCCTCTTCAGAATAAAAACGGATATTGGAAATTAGAAATTAATTAGCTATAAATTCCAATTGACAACCCTAAGTATTTTAATTTAATCATTGTTAATTAGATTGGTTTACATTTCAAGTATAAGAAATGTAAGTTTAACCTAATTGAGAGGTTTAGAAATAGCTGAATTGAAG
>TARA_B110000027_G_scaffold11947_1_pt1 | contig 13281 bp, 12 predicted proteins | sample TARA_B110000027 | Tara Oceans TARA_B110000027 (sample SAMEA4397101) | marine metagenome | biome: Polar Biome; feature: [SRF] surface water layer (ENVO:00010504); material: water (ENVO:00002006), including particulate matter (ENVO:01000060) such as... | depth 5 m
TGATATTTCATTTTTCACAACTGTAATAATACTAAATTTCATTTTGAATCAGTTTATACTTCATATCATTTAGTTGAACATCCATAAAAAAGTCTCTAATTTGACTTAATGAATTTTATTACTTATTCAAAAGCTTTTTATTGTAGATTTTAGATTGCTTTTATCATTCTTAACAACATTAATTATGCTTAAATTCATTTTATTTTCTTAAGACAATGTAAATAAAAACCAAATATATAAAATAACATTGTTGAATTAAAGGTGCTAAAAAAAGATCCTGAAGGTTTAAATGGAAATATAATGGCCAAAATTAAGGAACCTAGAGCTATAGCTACTAAATTTTCAGAACTATTTTTTTTTATGATTCCTAAAATTTGATAGATAATTATTAAAATAATTCCAAGAAAAAAAATTCCTCCCACAATTCCATTTTCACTTAAAAATTCTAATAAGTAATTATGTGGATTTGTAGCACATGCCAGATATGCACTTTTTTGTTCTTTTAATTTTTTTTGAATCTTGGTTTTTTGGCACGCTATTCGATAGCTTTTAGGACCATGACCAAATATTGGTTTCTCCAAAAATAATTCAATAGACGCTTCATAGTGATGTCCCCAAGGATTGTTTATTAACTTTTCATAGATATTTGCAGTATTTAAATTATTAAGCGATTTAATTGGCTTTACGAATCTTTCTTCAACTCCTTTTGAAAATACACTTAGAGAGAAAATTAAAACAATTAATAATGTTATGAATAAAAAAACAAATTTTAATTTTTTTTTAAAAAAAAATATAAAGAGTAGTGTCAGAGTTGAAATTAATACTGCATTTCTTTCACCTGTTATTATAATTACAGAAAATAGGACCAAAAAAAATATGATTTTTTTATTTAATATTAAATTTTTCTCTTTTTGATGGAAAAAATAAAACAATATGAAAAATAACATTCCAATTTGACTTAAATATCCCCCAGCTATTAACTCATCATTAAAAACACCAGAAAACCTTTGGCACCCCTCAGACAAAACTTTGTTAGCACACATTCCTGGCTTAAAACCAAAAATATTTTTATTGATAAAAAATTGATAAAAAATATCTCCACCTACTAAGATTATTAAGATAACGTTGAAGTAAATTATAAATTTCTTTTGTTCTTTGCTCGTGTTATCCAATACAAAATAAACAACTACTGTTAGTAATAAATAACGAAAGTTTCCTAATGATTTTAATATTAGATAATAGTCCTGGTTATGAATGATCGAATTAATTAGAATAAATAAAAAAAAAATAAAAAAATAAGTAAATAAATAGTTATTAAAGATATTATTTATTTTTATTCCTATTATTTTTACGTAAATTAAAAAAAAAATAAGCAAAATAACAGTTACTATGTTAATCGTTGCACTTCTAAAAATAATAATTAATGGAAAGAAAGCTACTAAATAAAAAAGTGATTTGTATAAAAAACTTTGGAATTTTTTATTATTTAACATTTTTTTAATATATATTAGTATTTTTTTTTAAATAAACCGAATAAGTTGACATCAATGAATGAATTTTTTTTAACTCTTTTGACTTTATTAACAATTTTTTTTATTAATAGATTTAGAGCAACAATTGCACAAAAAACTAACCTTATTGACAAGCCTAATAAAGTTAGAAAATTTCATTTAATACAAACTCCATTATTAGGAGGTTTAATGATCTATTCTACTTTTGTATATATAAACCTCTATTCATATTTTTTTAGCGATTATAACAATATGGAGATTGTTATTTTTGCTGTAACTACTTGTTTTTTTTTTATTGGATTGCTTGATGACAATAAGGGTATTCCTTATAGCTATAAATTAGCTATATCATTTATTTTACTTTATTTTGCTTTAACTCTAGAGCCTAATTTACAAATTAATAAAATTTATTTTATATCATTAAATAAATATTTTAATTTGGGAGATTATAGCATTTTTTTTACATTATTTTGTCTAATGCTATTAATTAATTCTATTAACTTAATTGATGGTATTGATGGTTTGTGCATCTTGATAATTATTATCTTTTTTATTTCTATTATTTTATTTTTTGAAAATATCATTTTACATCATGTAATGATGGTAATTGCTTTGTTCTATATTTTATTACTAAATTTAAAAAAAAATATATTTATTGGCGATTCTGGATCTTTATTCCTTGGTTCATTAACTGGGCTTTTAATTATTAATAACTATAATAATCAATTATTAACCAATAATTACCCAGTCGAAAATGTTTTCATAATTTTAATGCTACCTGGTATTGATATGTTTAGAGTTTTTATGCAACGAGCTTTAAAAAATAAGAATCCTTTTACTTCTGATAGAATACATCTACATTATTTGCTTTTAGATAAACCCTTAACATTGAATAAAACCCTTACAGTTTTATTATCTTTAATTCTAATTCCCATCTCTGTAAATTTATTTACTAAAATTGCCTCGTATCAAATAATTTTATCTTATATTTTAGTCTATATTTTATTAATTCTTTATCTATATAGATTAAAGGTTAAATAATCTTTTTATCATATTAACTCACCTCTATTAACCAATTATTTAAAATTAAACTTTATACTCACAAATCTAAAAATAAATTAAATGCATCCTTAAAATTATCGTATTTTATATGAGTGATAGTCTTTGTAGTAAACCTTCTTAATGCTAGATTTGATATTTCTTAATATAATTAAAAACTTAGTAAATATTTTTTTTCTACGGTGTCTAATTGATGAAGATTTTAGATTATATTTTTTTTCTATTGAAATTAAATTTTTAATATAAGGAATATAAATTCTATTTATAATTTTTTGATTATTCTTTTTGTTAAATTGGTAAAAACCTGATGTAAAATTACTCTCATATAATTCGAGACCATGAAAATGAAATGCAATCATTGATTCTTTATTTTCTTCTATGACTGAATTAGAGTCCCAGGGTGATAAACAAGTATATTCTGGTTGAAAAACTCTAAGATATTTTAATTTCGTAACCCATTTATCAAGATATTTTTGATCAGCATAGGAATTATTATTTGGGATGTCTGTGCATTCATTTAAGCATTCATTACCCCACTCATTTACAATAATTATTGTTTCATTGTAATCAAAATTAAAATTTATCCATCCAACATTGTATTTGCCATACCTCTCATCAACATTTTGCTGAATAAGTGTTACACTACAGTCTATATTTTCTTGAATTATTTTTTTTGGACTTTGAAAGAAATAAAAATCACTATCTAAATAAGAAATTTGCTTAATACCTTTTTTTTCAAAAATATATTTTGGTAAAAAGGGACTTAAAGTAAAATAATATTCTATTATTTCCCTATTTTGTTTTATATCTAGAAGCTCTTTATACTCATTCTCAATTTCATTAAGTGTTATGATTATTGTATTGTTAAAATTATTTTTTTTAAAAAAATTGACAGAAAAATCATCTAAGCAAAGAATATAAAAAGTATACTTAAAGTTAAAATTCTCCAAAGAAGATCTTAAGTTAAGAAATTTTGCTAGGTAATTTTTATCAAAGTAACTACAAAAATTTATCACTTGCTAGTTTATTTTAAATACCATGCGATTGTTTTTTTCATACTATGATTAAAGTCAGAATTACATTTCCAATTTAACCTTCTGAGTTTTCTTGCATCAAGACCATAATTTCTATCATGACCAGGTCTATCTTTTACATGTTTTATTAATTTCAGTATTTTATTACTATAATGGAATTCTTTAATGAATATATTGCATATTTTTTTTACTAATTCGATATTGGTTAATGAATAGTTCGAACCTATATTATAGTGTTCATTAATTCTGCCATAGTTTGCTACTTTAATGATGCCATTAGTATTATCTTCCACATATATCCAGTCTCTTTTTTGTTTTCCATCTCCGTAAATGGGAATTTTTTTATTTTTAATAATTGAATTAATAACTACTGGAATAAACTTTTCCCTATTTTGATTAAGCCCAAAATTATTACTGCTATATGTGATATTATAGTCAATATTATATGTTCTGCCCCAGGATGAAACTAAATGATCTGAAGCAGCTTTGCTTGCTGAATATGGTGAGCTAGGATTATACCTATCGCTCTCTTTGCTCAGATAATTTTTTTTAACATCACCAAATACTTCATCTGTTGATATTTGGATAAACTTAAAGCTTGTACTTAAAATTTTTTTGCTACGCAGTACTGCTTTCAGTAAAGAATGTGTCCCTAAAATATTAGTATTAATAAATTTATCAGAATTTTTAATTGAGTTGTCTACGTGTGACTCAGCTGCAAAATTAAATATATATATTGGTTTGTATTTTTTGATCAAATTAATAATCTTTTTTGTATTTAAAATATTTATTTTATAAAATTTATAATTTTTTAACTTAGAAACACTTTTCAAATAATTTTGATTGGATGCATAAGTTAATGTGTCAATATTAATAATCTTATATTTATTAATATTTTGTAAGATAAAGTTTGATCCAATAAATCCAGCACCCCCTGTCACAATAATACTTTTCATTTAGTTAAAGATTTGACATAAAGTCCATACTCTGAACTACAAGAAAATATTCCTGTTTTTTTTAGCTCGTTTTTTGTAATCCACTTATTATTTAGGGCAATTTCCTCAATACATCCAATTTTATAACCCATTCTATTTTCTATAGATTTAATAAATTGACTTACTTCATGTAGGCTATCTACTGAACCAGCATCAAACCATGCATAACCTCGGCCCATTTGTATTGCTTCAATTTTTTTTAATTTTAAATATATTTTATTTAAATCGGTTATTTCTAATTCTCTTCTTTTAGATGGTTTTACTTTTTTTGCTAATTGAATTACAGAATTTGGATAGAAATAAAGACCTACTACAGCATTTTTACTGCTAGTTTTTTTTGGTTTTTCCACTAAAGAAATTAATTTATTATTTACAATATTTGCAATACCATAATCAGAAGGTTTTTTTACTGGAAATGTAAATATAACTGCATTTTTTTTTGATTGAACAATTTTTTTTGACTCAATTAGTAAATTTGAAAATCCATCTCCGTAAAAAATATTATCTCCTAAAATTAAACATACATCCTCTTTCCCAACAAATTTAGCCCCTATATGAAAAGCATCTACTAATCCTCTTGGTTTTTTTTGTATTGCATAGGTTATCTTCATTCCCATTCGTGATCCGTCACCAAATAATTTTTTATAATTTTTTAGATCTTCTGCGGTAGTAATTAATAAAATTTCTCTAATATTTGCCATCATCAATGTGGACAAAGAGTAATAAATCATTGGTTTATTGAATATCGGCAATAACTGCTTGGACGTAACAAAAGTTGCTGGATACAACCTTGTTCCAAGACCTCCAGATAAAATTATTCCCTTCATATTAAAATTTATTCATAACCTTTGTTACTTCATAAATTTGCTTTTTAGTATGTGCAAATGATATTGGTAAACTTAATGTTGTATTGTGTATTTCGTCTGAAATTGGAAAACTGCCATTAAACATTTTTTTTAAAGCTTTCTGTTTATAAGGTGGTATTGGATAGTGAATATCTGACATAATGTTTTTTTTTTCAAGATACGCTTTAAGTTTATCTCTTTCTGGATGTCTTACATTAAAAATATAAAAGGTATCTTTTTTATATGACTCCACTTTTGGAAGAATAAATTTATTGCTTAAATTTTCAAAATAAATTTTTGCTAACTTTCTTTTATGTTGTATTATTTTGTTTAAGTGTTTTAACTTAATATTCAAAAATAGAGCTTGAATTTCATCTAATCTTGAATTTTGCCCTATAATTTCATTTTTATACCTTGTTATTGAACCATAATTTCTAAATTTTAAAAGATATTCTTTATATTTTTTTTTCTTACATGTAATTGCACCTCCATCACCAATTCCTCCTAAAATTTTTGTTGGATAAAAACTAAAACATCCAAAATCTCCAAAGGTGCCTGTACTTTTATTTTTGTATTTTGACCCATGAGATTGGGCACAATCTTCTAATAGATAAAGATCATTTTTTTTACAAATTTTAATAATTTCATCCATCTCACAGCTTTTACCATATAAATGAACTGCTAATACTGCTCTGGTTTTTTTTGTAATCTTTTTTTTAATTTGATTTGGATCAATATTATACGTTTCTAAATTAGGTTCTATTAAAACTGGTTTTAGTCCTGCATTTAAAATAGAAAGAATACAAGCAACATAACTATTAGATGCAACTAAAACCTCAGAATTTTTTGGTAATTTTAATGATTTCAAACTCATAGTAAGTGCGTCTAATCCATTGGCAACACCAATGCAATGATTTGCACCCAAGTAGTTTGCAAAGTTATTCTCAAATTCAGAAAGATTTTTACCAAGAATATAACTATCTTTTTTATTTAATTTTTTAAGAGACTTTATAAAATTACTATAGAAAATACTGTTAGATTTATTTAAGTTTTCATAAAACATTTTATATTTTTTCAGTTATGTAGTCTTCTTTATCATAAAATTCAGATGCTAATACAGTAATAACAGCGCCCTTACTAACATTTTTAATTTCATGCCAATCGCTAGGTTTAAGCAAAATTCCTTTATTTGAATTTATCAAATAAGTCTTTTTTATTTGTTTCCTGCTGACAATGTTTAATGTGCATTTTCCATTTAAACATATTAAAAATTGCCAAGTTTTTTTATGTTTGTGACCACCTCTGATACCTTTAATATCATAAATAAAATAAACTCTTTTAATTTTAAACTTGATTTTTTTTTCTATTACTGAAATTGTGCCTGTCGAGTCATTAAATTTAGGAATATCAATTAGTTTAGCCATATATTTATATATTATGTTAAAAAAAAAATTATTTAAGCTCAATACTATTGTTTATCCAATTACTTTTCCAATAATTAATTTTTTAGCATACTATTTATCAAAAATTACTGAAAAACTATATGGTGTATTAATGATGATTGAGTGGGCCAGAGACCCTTCTCCTGAATGGATGGATCATGACCAGGACTACTATTATCAAGCAAGAGCCAGAGGTAAAACATTTTTTTTTGAAAGAGGTGCGCTTCCAAAAATTTTTGCATCTGAATTGATTAGAGATAAAAGAAAATTAAATTCATTAAATATTCTAGATTTATGCTCTGGTGACGGATTTTATTCTCAATTTTTTTTACACGATATTGCAAAAAATATTACTATGATTGATCTTGATCCAGCAGCAATAAAAAGAGCTAAAAATAGAGCAAATAAACTTAATTTTCTAAAAAAGGTCAAATTTCAATATATTTCATCAAATATATTAGAGGAAAAAATAGAGAATATAATAAGTAAAAATAATTTAGAAATTAAATATGATTTAATTATTTTTAATGCAGCGATTGAACATTTCAAGGAAGAGCAGGTTTCTGAAATTTTCACCTCATGTAAAAAAATTATGTCTCAAAAAAGTTTAATTTTTGGATACACACTTGTTGAAGATGAAAATCATGTCTTTGATCATCATGAACTATTATTTAAAACAAAAGAAGATTTAAAAAAATTAATCAATAAAGATTTTAATGAAGTTTCTTGTTTTCAAAGTCTTAGCGAAACAAGGCACAATTTATATTTTTTAGCAAAAAATAATTAATTTTTTTTAAAGTAAAAACTTTGATAATTGTATTTATCAAGTTTTTCATTTACTTTAATTTTTTGTTTGACTAAATATCCATTAACTTTCATAAAATTTAAAAATTTTTTTTTATTAAATATTCTGACAGGATAACTCGATTCATAGATATGTTTTGGAACAATTTGGACTTTAATAATGTCCCTATCATTAAAAAAGGGGGTTCTAGAAATTATTATATTTATAATTTTTTTTTTTGTAATTTTTTTTAAAATTGAGTAAGGCGCTTCTAAATACTGAATTACACTTGAAAAAATAATTAAATCAATATTTTTTTTTAACACATTGTCTATATTAGTGAAAAAATTTAGCTTTTTAATTCTTATATTTTTATTTGCATATTTGACAATTTTTTTTTGTTCTACAATGTTCCATTCAATTTTATCTTTATTAAGAAAAGAAATATTTTGAAAATAAGAAGACCCAAACGAACCACCAAAATCACATATCTTAATATTTTTATTTTGATAAAGTTTTTGTATAATTGCAATTAATTGAATATCAGGATCATCGTTATAAAAAAGAACAGTATCTCTCTCGAACTTTGCTTCTTTATTCATTATTTTTTTGATACTAATTTTAGATTTACTCAAAATAACTGGATCGTTATATCCTGAAGATATTTTCAAAGCATCCTCCCACAAAGCAAACTTTCCTCTTAATTTAATGTTTCTACCTAAGATTATATTAATATAATCTTTAACAATTGCTGGAATTAGCGATTTTAAAAATTTCATTAAAATATTTTTTTTAATACTTTTTTCAGCCAGTTATCTGAATTTTTTATAAAATAAGATTGTATTTTTTGTTTTGCAGTGAAGTTTTCTTCTATTTTGATTTTTAATTTTTTTATTTTTAAATACTTTGTTCTAGAAATTTTATTACTATTAAGCTGGTAATTTCCAGGTCCATGTGTTCCAGAACCATCTATACCTATATTTTTGACAAAAGTTTTGGAAGGATAAAGTGTGAACATATCCTTTAAAAAAGCAGAAGCGTACCATCTCACAGCCCAAGAATCATTTTTACCTTTTGTTTGTTTTTTGAGCATTTGATAATAGTCATATGTGTTGTTGAAATTGAAACTTTCTTTTAAATTTTTTTTATCAATCCTGGCAAGTAATTTTTTTCCATTTTTTTCAAACCCTTTCCAGGCTCTTCTCCAGGTAGCCCATCCCCAACAATCTGCTCCTTTAATAAAAAAATAGTCAGGAACATTGCTAGGAAAACTAATTGGATATATGTACCCATGTATACTTGCAACAGATAAATTTTTTTCATAAATTTTTAACCCATTGTTCATAAAATTTAAGAAAAATTTATCTACGACTAAATCATCTTCTAATACTATAACGTTGGGATATTTTTTTAATACTTGTGTTATGCCAAAAATTATATTTTTTGATAGTCCATAATTTTTATTCCTAAAATATATTTTGACACTATTAAAACCTTTAATGTTCTTTATAAAATTTCTAACTCTATCAATATCATACTTTTCATTTTCTTTTTTTGCTCCATCAGAAAAAATAATTAAATCAGAATACTTAGATAAAAAATTTTTCTCTAATGAATAAATTGTTTTTTTTAAATGATCCAGTCTATTGTATGTAAATAATAAGATTGGAGCTAATTTTGAAAGTTTATTATTTTTCTTCATATTAATTTTAAAAGTTCACTTAAGATCTTTTACAAAAATTACTGAGTTATATAGTTTTGAAAACAACTTATAATCTTTGGATGAAATTATCTTATAAATTTCACTTTTAAATATTTCATTAAAGTTATTAACAATTATTTCAATACATATAATATTTGGCATAAATATGTTCCAATCTATTAACTTTATTAATTCAAGCTCTCCTCCCTCAATATCAATATTAAGAAAATTAATTTTTGACAAATCTTCTTTTAATTCTTTATCAAAAAATTCATTCAAATTTTTTTTCATTATTTTTTCTTTGTGGGATGGGAAAATTTTGTGCTCTCCTAGTTTTTTTAATCTATCTTGGCTGGTTGTATTTAATTCAGGTTGATTGAACTTATAATATTCAACAACTTCATCTGAGTTACCTAAAAGAAAATTGAAAGAAATATCTTTATGACGTAAAAATTTATGTAAAACAATATTTTCATAATGAGCATCAACCGTTATACCTTTTGCACCTTTATGATAAAAAGAAAGTGTATTTGAATACCTTATTGGGTGACCTGCCCCAATATCTAAGTAGAAAATATTTTTATATTTTATTTTGTTAGATTTGAAAATTCTATCTATAATTAAATCTTCTCCCTCTTGAGAAAAAGATCTTATTATTTTTAAGTTAAAAAAAACCTTTGATAATAAAAATATTATTTTATTAATAAGCTTTAACATTAGTTTGTTTTTAGATGTAAGTTTTTATTTTTAAATTCATAAATTTTATTACAGCCTTCTAATAAACTTATTTTGTGGGACACAAAAATTACTATTTTATCTTCTCTTAGTTTATAAACTACTTTCATAAACTCTTTTTCAGTTTCAAAATCTAGAGAATTTGTTGATTCATCAAAAATTAAAATTTTAGGATTTCTATAAAGGGCCCTAGCTATTCCTATTCTTTGAATTTGGCCTCCAGATAAATTTAAACTATTATCAGAAATTACAGTGTCAATACCATCTTTTTTTTCTGTTACAAAATTATAAAGTTGTACTTTTTTTAGAACCTCTATTACTTTTGCATTATTAATATTTTCTTTTTTTTCACCAAAAGCAATATTTTCTCTAATAGTTTCATTGTTTAAAAAAATTGATTGAGGCACATAACCAATATTTTTTTTCCAAGAGCTGCTATTTACATCAATTTTATTATCATTTAATAAAAAATCACCCTCATCTTGTTTAAGCAATCCTGAAAATAAATTTATGAATGTACTTTTTCCTGATCCACTTTTTCCATAAATTCCGATATAATCTCCCAATCTAATATCTAAATTTAATTTTTCAATTATGCTTGAATCTGAAGAGGGATATTTGTAGCTTAAATCTGATATTTCAATAAATTTAATATTTTTTTCAGTAATATTCCCTTGTTTGTCGGTTGTAATTATTTTTTCTAACTCAATATCTTTAAGAATTATATCTATAACACTGCTCGATTGCCTTATACTATTTATAGAAACAATAATTCTATTTAAACTTGGTAAAATTCTAAAAGATGCCACCGCAAAAATTCCCAATTTTATAACTAATTCAGATAATAGTTGACCACTATAAATACTTATTAAAATGATTGTAACAAAACAAATAATTGCAAGTAACTCTATTAATAGCCTTGGTGTTTCTTGAATAAACCTTATTATTGAAGCAATAATACTTTGTTCAAAAGCTATTTTTGAGTATTTATCTGTAAATAGGTTTTCTTTTAAAGATAATTTAATATCTTTTATGCCTAATAATCCCTGATTTATTTGCTGTTGAATAGTATTGTTAAGAATCAATTTTTTTTCACCTATTTTTTTCAACTTTTTAGCAAAAAATTTAGTAATTACATAAATTGAAAATCCACCAAATATAATTAAACCTAATAATAAATTAGGATCATAAAAAATAAGAAATAAAGTAATTAAAAAAATAGTTAACATTTCCAAACAAATTACTAAAAATGGATCAATTACACTTAAAACGAAATACTCTATTTCAGTTTTTAAAGTGTTAGCTTTTTCAAATATTTTCAATTTAATAAAATCAGAATATCTCAAATTAATATATATTTTCATCAATCTTGAAGATAATTGAGCATAAAATCCAAATAAAATTCTATATTTAAGATAATTTAAAAATAAACTTAAAGCTGTTTTTATAAAAAAAATGATTAACAAAAGAAAAATCAAGTAAATTAATATATTTTCAGAATTTAAAAAATTAATGTTTTCAGTTAAGTAAAATATAAATTCATTTTCTGAAGAATTAATTTCAGACAAAATAACTAGAATTGGAAAAAAAATACTAATTCCTAATAAATCTAGTAATGAAACAAAAAAAATAATAGATAATAAACTTATGAGTTGTTTTTTTTGACTCCAGTTTAAAATTTGTTTAATTTTTTTAATCATAATCATAAATGACAGTCTATTACTACAGTATAAATTATCTATGATTAATATTGAGAATTTTATTTATTTTTTTAAAATAAATCATACTTCACATTCATCTAAACAATTTTATCAACAACATTGTACAGTTTATATTTTTTATTGATATTCAGTTGACTTAGAATTAATTTCTTTACTATTGCAAATTCATTTATTTCATTTTTATTTTTTGCATATTTTTCTAGTCTGATATCAAGAATTGAGTCATAATTATTTTTTAACATTTTTTGAAATAATGAAATATTTTTCATTCGTATATTTTTAAAGTAAAAATAATAATTTACTATAAAATTAAATCCTAGGTATCTTTGAATTCTATTTATAATTCTAAAAATTATACTCTGAGGATTAATTTTAAAAACGTCAGAAATATCAACTTGCTCATAGTTAAATTGTATTGATAAATATTTTGTTGCATTTAATATAATCTTTTTTTTATCATAATTTTTATCATTTAAAGTCTTACGTAGTAATGAAAGATAGCTACTAAAATTTTTTGGATAATTTACAAGATCGTCAGCATAATAATATAACTTTGGATCAAAAATTAATGTTCTCACACCAAATAATCCAAATTCATACGATGTAACAGAGGAACTATTTAATAACAAATCAACATAAGGCACAAAATCATATAAAGAAACTTCATCATTTTTAAAATTAAAAACACAGTTTTTTTGATTTTGTTTTGATAATTTAAGGTATTCTTTCATTACAGGTGCTTCCACTGAATCAGATCTTGAAGAATAGTCTCTTGGGTGTGGTCTAAATATGAAAAAAGTATCTGGGAATTTACTAGAATTTTTTAGTAAAAATTTAGCCCATTCAAGATCATTTAAAAAATATTTTGTATTACAGTTTTTTTTGTTTGATTGTTTATAACCCAACAAATGATCACCTATCCTTTCACCTTGACCAGAAAGTGCAATCAATACGACTTTCTTAAAATTATTTGAAATTTTAAAATGTTCTCTGATATTAATACCTTTTACAGGAGAAGAAAAATTTAAATAAGATTTTGAGTTCAACATAGAACTAATATAATTTTCTATAGATTTTAAATCTTTTTTAAATATTGTTTTTTTTTTAAAATTATTCCAATGCAAATTAGCATGATAAACAAATCCAGATCTGTGTGCTTCTGACATAATAATATTATTATACTTGTCTATTGGATTTTTTGCAGCCGCAATACTAATAATTTTTATTTTTTTTAATTTTGCATATTCTGCACAAACTTTATTAAAAGAATACTCCACAGAATAAGCTATCAAAATATCATATTTTTTTTTTTCTATTATGTTTTTAAATGCAAATAAGGCTTTTAGTGAATTTTCTAAATAGATTTTATATTCTTCAAATTTTTTTAAGTCTAAAATGCTACTATTCAATTTATTGTTAATTAAGAAATTAAATAAAGTAACTTTACCAACAT
>TARA_B110000027_G_scaffold12254_1_pt1 | contig 13146 bp, 13 predicted proteins | sample TARA_B110000027 | Tara Oceans TARA_B110000027 (sample SAMEA4397101) | marine metagenome | biome: Polar Biome; feature: [SRF] surface water layer (ENVO:00010504); material: water (ENVO:00002006), including particulate matter (ENVO:01000060) such as... | depth 5 m
AAAGCATGAATTATTCTAGTTTAGTTGAACATTATAAGGAAATTCGTTATGGCTCAAAAAGATTTTGTTATTGCCACAATGCCTGGTGACGGAATAGGTAAAGATATAGTAAATGCTGCAACTTCTATAGTTGACCTTTCCTCTGATATCATTGGTGGTTACAAGTGTAATTGGGATTTAATTAACGCAGGAGCAACCTATTTTGCTTTAACAGGTAAAGATGTTGAACCCGGAGGTGAAGAAAAAGCTGATAAATCTGACAGCATTTTTTTAGGTGCAATTGGTCTACCTACTATAAGACATGCAGATGGTACGGAAATATGTCCTCATCTTCGTTTCAGAGAAGTGTTTAATCTATATGCCGGTGTAAGACCAGTAAAGGCATATCCAAATATAACTAACCGTTTAAGTAACGAACTTTCAAGCAAAATTGATTTAGTTATATTAAGAGAGTCAACCGAAGGTTTGTTTTACTCTGCTGCTGTCCATAACAGATGTCCCGTAGATAATAATGAAGAAGTTCAAGACATAATGCGAATTACAAGAACTACAACTGAAAAATTACATAATTTTGCCTTTAATCTAGCTCGACAACGAAAAAATAAAGGTAAATTGGGAAAAGTAACATGTGTAGACAAAGCAAATGTATTCCGTTCACAAGCCTTTTTTAGAAAAATCTTTGATGAAAGAAAGCAAAATTTCTTAGATATAACATCTGAACATTGTTATGTTGACGCTATGGCTTTGAACTTAATAAGAAACCCATGGGAATATGATATTTTGGTTATGGAAAATATGTTTGGCGATATTTTATCAGACTTAGGAGGCGGATTAGTTGGTGGAATGGGCATGGCGTCATGTGCTGAAATAGGAGATAATCATGGATTATTTCAACCAGCACACGGAAGCGCGCCCGATATAATGGGGCAAAACAAGGCTAATCCTTTAGCAACTATACTAAGTTCAGCTTTAATGTTAAATTATTTAGGGGAAAAACATAATTGCCCATTAGCTTCTAAAGGTGCTGAGTTAATAGAAACTGCTATAGACACAGGCTTTGAGAGGAATCAACTGCGACCAATGGAATTTGGAGGTGATATGGGAACTCAAGAAATTAGTAATGCTATCCTTTTACTTTTAAAAGATGACACAATTCAAAAAAAGATTAATTAAAGAAGTAAGGAATTTAAAATGTTTGTCATTACTGTTAAATTTACAACAAATTCAGAAGACACTAAAAAATTTAAAAAAAGAATGATACAACAAGCGAGAGATTCATTGAATTTAGAAAATGATTGCATTGTATTCGATATATGTCATGACCCAGTTAATGAAGATGTAGTCTTTTTATATGAAATATATAAAGATGAAGCCGCATTCAAAGTTCATTTAAATAGCAAACATTATCTATCTTTTAACGAAGAAGTTACTCCGTGGGTTTTAGAAAAAATAGTATCTCAACTTCAAAAACAAATTATTTAAAAGTGAATTAAAATAATGATATTAGGAATTATAGGTGATGATTTTACAGGTTCATCAGATATTGCGAATAATCTAAAAAAATCTGGAATGCACGTTTCAATGTATGCTGGCGTTCCAAAGTTATCATCTAATGAAGCAAAACTGCAAAACACAGAAGCAGCAGTGATAGCTTTAAAAACAAGGACAATACCTATAAGAGAAGCAATCACAGAAAGCTTGAAAGCTCTAAATTGGCTTAGAGATGCTGGATGCAAGCAATTTATTTTTAAATATTGTTCAACTTTTGATTCTACTAAAGAAGGTAACATAGGGCCCGTAACAGATGCCATCATGGAAGAGTTAGATACTAATTTTACTATAGCCTGCCCTTCTTTTCCTGACGCAGGAAGAACTGTGTACTACGGACATATGTTTGTTAACGGAGCGCCTCTTAATGAATCTGGAATGGAAAATCATCCCTTAACTCCCATGACTGATCATAACTTAGTTAGATGGTTAAATTTTCAAACGAAAAGTAAAGTTGGACTGATCAATATAGAAACTATAAAAAATGGTTCAGAAGCTATAAATGAAAAGATAGCAGATTTAAAAAAACAAGGTTTTAAATATGCTATAGTTGATACCACATCCAACAATGACTTTGATATTATATGTAATGGAATAAAAGATTTACCATTTCTAACTGGTGGATCTGGAATTGCACTTGGTCTTCCTAAGATATATCAAAATAAAGGATTACTGTCTGAAACAAAATTTGACCTTCCGAAAAACAATAGTAACGCGATAATTCTCTCAGGTTCATGCTCTAGGGCTACCCTTGAACAAATCAAAATTTATAAGGAAAACAATCCTTCTTATTACATATCTCCAGATGATGTTATGAATAATACCAACTTTTTAGAAGAAGTGTTCTTGTGGATTAAAAAAAATCAAACTCTTAGTCCTTTAATATATTCATCATCAGATCACGATATAGTACTCAAGAAACAAAAACAATTTGGTCAAGACGTATTAGCAAATAATATCGAATACTTTTTTGAAAAATTATCTACAAGGTTAGTCAAGGATAATTTTGGAAGATTTATTTCAGCTGGTGGAGAAACATCCGGAGCAATTATAAAAGGTCTAGGAGTTGAAGAGCTGAAAATTGGAAAAGAAATTTCTCCAGGTGTACCTGCTTTATGGTCTCCAAAATCTTTTGGTAACAAGTCAATTTCAATTACACTTAAATCAGGGAATTTTGGACAACAAGATTTTTTTTCTAGAGCACTAATTGAACTAACAAACAATTAGAATTTATTATATTTTAGAAAATTTTTTAAGAGCTTCTATAAACGTTAAACCCTTTTCCATTTCAACCATAGCTTGTTTATCGTCTTTAGAAAATTTTTCAGCAGCAATAGTAATTGCTTCTGCTTTTTCAGAAGGCAAACATAAAACTCCTGTTCCATCAGCAACTATAACATCTCCTTTTTCAACTCTAACTCCTGCACAAATAATTGGCTCATTTATAGATAAAACTTTAATTCTTGTTTTACCTGGTGTTGGAACCATATGTTTTGAAAAAGCTGGAAAATTAAATTCTACTATTTCTTCTCTATCTCGAATTCCTCCATCAACAACAAGACCACCTATTCCTTTTAATTTAGCAGAATATGATGCCATACCTCCCCATGTGGATACTGGAGCACCATTGTTGGCAACCACAATAACATCCCCAGAATTAGCAGCGTCTATCATATGACCCACTTTAAAATCATCTAAAGAAAAACTACCAAATGAACCTGTAATCTCTTGAACCGTAACAGCTCTTCCAACTACGCACATTCCTATTCCAGCAGGCTGAATATCATTCATTATACCATTAAAACTAATGTCATCTAAGGCATTAGCAAGAGTGGGAGTTGCTAATTTTCTTAATCTCTCCAAAATGTTATCTTCTACATAAGTCATAATACCCTCATTAGTTGTTTAATAAATCTTACTTTATACAACTGTCTGAAGCAATATATCGGAAGAAGTATTTAAGTTTTTTTATTGACGTTTTATATATATAATTTAACTTGTTTAACAAATTAAAACTTAAAATAAAGTGCTTTAAAACAATGTCTAAATTTAATTTCCCCGCTATTGAAGAAACTAATGATTTAACAAAATTAAGATTAGAAGTCAGGGATTTTTTAACTAAATCTTTAAATAAAGGAGATTATTCTCCATCGGCAGATGCTTGGGTATTTTCAGCTAATCCAAGTTTTAGTAAAAAGTTAGGAGCTAAGGGTTGGTTAGGAATGTCCTTTCCTCAGAAATATGGAGGTCAACAAAGAAGCGCTCTTGAGAGATATGTAGTAACTGAAGAACTTCTAGCAGCTGGAGCGCCTGTGGCTGCACACTGGATTGCTGACAGACAGAGTGGCAGCCAAATATTAAGGTTCGGGTCCGAGGAACAGAAGCAAGAAATAATACCTAAAATTACTGCAGGAGAATGTTTTTTTGCAATTGGAATGAGTGAACCTGATTCAGGTTCGGATTTAGCTTCAGTTAAGACGAAGGCAACTAAGATTGAAAATGGATGGAACTTAGAAGGAAGAAAAATATGGTCTACTGGAGCACATATTTCTAACTATATGATAGTTTTAGCTCGAACAAGTCCTGCTTCCAAAGAAAATAGACATGAGGGTTTATCTCAATTTCTTGTTGACTTGTCACTTCCTAATATAATTATAAAGGGCATTCCAGACATGACTGGTCAAAAACATTTTAATGAAACATTATTTGATAATGTTAATCTTCCGAAGGAAGCATTACTAGGAGAAGAAGGAAAAGGTTGGTCACAAGTTGTTGGGGAACTCGCACTAGAACGATCTGGGCCTGAGAGATTTTTGTCGCATTTTACCTTACTTGATAGATTCATAAGTGAATTTCGTAGCATATTACTTGAATCAGGATCAAGCTTAGTTGGAAAACTTATAGCTGAATTACAAACTCTAAGAAAGATGAGCTTCTCAGTTGCGTCCATGCTACAAAATGGAGAATCTCCTGAAACGCAAGCGGCATTTGTTAAAGAGTTAGGTAACAAATTTGAAAAAACTATGGTTGAAACATTAAGAGAATTTTCAAATATGATACCTCTTTACGACTGGCCTACTCAACTTCAAGATTTATTTGAAGACTCCACGCTTAGAATTCCATCAAATTCGTTAAGAGGCGGAACCACAGAAATAATGAGAGGCATAATAGCCAGACAACTAGGTTTAAGATGAATAACGAATTAGGAATTATATTAGAATCTACGAATAAAATTTTTAATAAACATATAAACCATGAATTAAGACAAGATATAAGTAATAAAAATGAAAATTTGATTAAATTGTGGAAAGATATAGAAGAAATAGGCTTAACACAAATTGCTGTCAAAGAGAAGTTCGAAGGATCAAATCTATCTTTTAATTCCATACTACCAGTAATACAATTATCAACTAAAATGGGGATACCACTTCCTTTAACTGAAACAATTATAAGTAATTATCTGTTTTCTGAGTTAGATATAAAACCACCAAATGGAATGGTTACTTTTGCAATAGAGTCAAAAAATATAAAAATATTAAATGGTAAAATTTCTGGAAATTTGTTTTCTGTTCCCTATCTAAACTTAACTGACCAGATTATTATAATACAAGACATTGATGGCATAAAAAAATTCATTTTTATTAAAAATATAGATGGGGAAAAAGAAGCTAAAAAAAATTTCCTGTCTGAGCCAAGATATAATTTAAATATTGAGAATTGTAAAATTATAGAAATAAAAGAACTGAATAAAAATATTGATTTTAATCAAATTGGTTCAATTATTAGATCAGCCCAAATGGTTGGAGCTATGGAAAAAGTGATTGATTTATCTATAGAATATTGTTCACAAAGAGTACAGTTTGGAAGATCTTTATCAAAGTTTCAGGCCATTCAACATCAAATATCAGAAATGGCAGTTGAACTATCTGCATCCACAGCTGCCTTATCTACATTAACTCACACAAATGAATTAGATTTTAAAATTCAAGATGTCGCTGTTTTAAAAATAAGAGCTGGTATAGCTGCAGGAAAACTAATTGCAATGTCTCATCAAGTTCATGGAGCAATGGGTTTTACTAAAGAATATGAATTAGCTTATTTTACCAGAAACTTAAATAGCTGGAGAAATGATTTTGGAAATGAAACATACTGGCAAAATATTTTAGGCAAGCACTTTCTTGAAAAAAACAACTTAAATCTATGGGAATATTTAACTAACTAATTATAGAAATTATTGAGAGGCGCAAAATGTCAGAATCTGTTTTATATAAACAAAATAAAAGAATAGTAACAATTACTCTAAATAGACCTGATACAAGAAATGCATTATCAGGCGATTTAATTGATGGTTTGATTTCTAGTTTAAATAAAGCAAATCGTGATAAAGGTGTAGGCTGTGTGATCTTAACTGGAGCTGGCAAAAGTTTTTCTTCAGGTGGAAATCTTCAAGAAATTAAAGATATGACTACAACTGACAATATGTCTCAAAGTCAATTAGAAGATTGGTATAGATTTGGTATACAAAAAATTCCATTAACCATGAATGCAATAGAAGTTCCAGTTATAGCAGCTGTAAATGGGCATGCAATTGGTGCTGGAAACGATTTATGTACGATGTGTGACATAAGAATAGCTGCGGAAGATGCTAAATTTTCGGAAAGTTTTTTAAGAATTGGGATTATTCCTGGAGATGGAGGATCTTGGTTTCTTCCCAAAATAATTGGCTTTGCAAGAGCATCAGAAATGATTTTAACTTGTGATGTCCTTGACGCTGAAAAAGCTCTAAATTGGGGACTTGTATCTCAAGTTGTTAAAAATGAAGATTTACTAAACAAAGCAAATGAACTTGCTAATAAGATTGCTGCTCAACCACCAGAGGCATCGAGACGAGCCAAGCGTCTTTTAAGAATGTCTCAAAACGTTCCTTTAGACAAAGCTCTGGAAATGGCTGCAAGTCAACAAAGTATTCTTCAAATGATGGATGATCATCGCGAAGCAATAGATGCTCTTTTGGAAAAAAGAAAACCAAATTTTACAAATTCTTAAGCTAATTTATTTTTAACGTATTTTTTCTAAAATTGAGACATAATTAGCGACTGAAGCTCCTCCCATATTAAAAATACCAGCTAAATTAGCATTTTTAATTTGCATTTCACCAGCTTCATCTGTTAGCTGCATTGCAGCCATTACATGTTGCGAAACACCAGTTGCGCCAACTGGATGTCCCTTTGACTTAAGACCTCCTGAGGGATTTATCGGAAGTTTTCCATCTATATTTACCCAACCTTCTTCAATTGCTCTAAAACCTTGTCCAATTTTAGTTAGTCCCATAGCCTCATATTCAATTAATTCGGCAATTGTAAAACAGTCATGAGTTTCAACAAAAGATAAATCATCCAATGTAATTTTAGCATCAGCCAGAGCTGATACCCAAGCGCGCCTAGCACCTTCAAATTCTGTTTTTTCTCTTTTACTCAATGGCAGAATGTCATTAACATGCCTTCTTGCTCTAAATGCAATTGCTCTTTTTGCAGATAAAGCTAAGTCTATATCTTGTAGTATCAACGCTGCAGCACCGTCAGAAACCATAGAGCAGTCTGTTCTTCTTAAAGGTTGTGCTACATAAGGATTTTTTTCAGAGACTGTGTTACAAAAATCAAAACCAAGATCTTTTTGCATATGGGCTAGAGGATTTACACTTCCATTTTTATGATTTTTTGCTGCAATTTTAGCTAATATATCAGATTTATCTCCATACTTTTGAAAATAAGCTTCAGCAATTGTAGCAAAAACTCCAGTGAACCCTCCTTTGGTATTACCTTCTTCAGGTCGATAACTCGCACCTAGAAGTATATCACCTACTTTTTCAGAAGATGTGTCTGACATTTTTTCAACTCCTACGACAAGAGTTGTTTTTGCTTTCTTTGCTTCAATTGCATTCATTGCAGTATGAATAGCTGCAGAGCCAGTCGCACAAGCGTTTTCTACCCTCATAGCTGGTATATACCTTAAATCACTTTGAGAAACTGCAGGCAATGCTCCATGAAAATCTTGTTTTTGGAAACCATTATTAAATGTTCCAACAAAAATTGCATCAATGTCTTTCACAGATATTTCAGCGTGATGGATAGCTTCTTCAACTACATCGGCAATCATATTTTCTGATGTTTTATTTTTATTTATTCCAAACTTATTGTGAGCCCAACCTGTAATACATACTGACAAAAGTATCTCCTTTAATTATTAATTACATATTTTCATAAATAGATTTAAAGTTTCCTTTGGATGCGTATACATTGCGTTGTGAGAACCATTTAATTCAAAAATAGGCCACTTCTTTTTTCTAACAATATCCCTTGAACTCTCTAAAGATTCATATACTGGATTGATACAAAAAATGTAACTTAGAGGTAGTCCATTACCAACATCATTTTTAATATTTAGTTTTGATTGAAATGTACTTACTGGATGGGGTGTCAATCTTTTTGCTAACATATAAGCTTTTCTCTGGTCCACTACTCCAAAAGCTTCAGGTTTAGGAGGCTGGATAGATAACCCATCTTTTGATGATTCAGCTAACTTCAATCTTTCTTTAACAATATTATCTGGAGCAATATCGAAAGGAGACTGTCCATTTAATAAAATAACTGCGTCAAAATAAATCAATCTATTTATTCTCTCTTTTAATTTATCAGCAACACCAGTTATTACACTTCCTGCAAAACTATGACCAACTAAGATTATATTAGACAAATCTTCAATCAAAATATGATTTATTATATCGTCAATAAAGGTATCTAAAGTAAGTGACTTTGATAACAAATGTTGCCTTTCACCAAGTCCAGTTTGAGTTGGACAAGACACACTATATCCCTGATTCCTTAGAGCTAATTCTACGTCTTTCCATACCCAACCACCATGCCAGGCACCATGAATTAGAAGAAAATGTGGCTTTAAACTATTCAATTAAAATTCCATTTTACAAAAGTTATAATTTTAAATACTTATCAATAATAAAATAAAAATGTTATCTATCATAGAATATTTTTATAAAAACTTAAATAAGGTTAATTCATGTCTGACTTAAATATAGCTGTATTTGGAAGTTCTGGTGCAATAGGAAGCGCTTTATGCCTGGAATATGCAAATAACACAAATATAAATAAGTTATTTTCTTTTTCTAGAAATGGAAATGGTCCTAACCATGAGTTAATTATTAAAAAAAAAGTTAATTATCTAGATGAGAAAAGTCTAGAGGATGCTTCAAAAGTAATAGATGTTAAGTTAGATTTAATTATAGTTGCTATAGGAATGTTAGATAATCCAGAAAAATCAATAAGAGATATATCAAAAGAAAAATTTTTTAAAATGTTTGAGGCAAACACAATACCAACTGCTCTAATAGGTAAATATTTCATACCAACTTTTTACAAAGACAGAACCACAAAATTTGCCTCTTTATCTGCAAGAGTTGGAAGTATAGATGATAATGAACTGGGTGGCTGGTATTCTTATAGAGCTTCAAAAACAGCATTAAATATGATATTGAAAAATTTTTCTATAGAACAAAAAAGAGTTAACCCCCAGAATATTATTATTGGACTTCATCCAGGCACAGTAGATTCAGTTTTATCAAAACCTTTTCAGAAAAAAAATAAAGAATATTTTTCACCAGAATTTGCTGCTAAAAAATTAAGGGAAGTAATTGAAAATAAATCCATATCTGATAATGGTAAAATATTTGATTGGGATAACAAAGTTATCCCATCTTAAGAGTTTGGCTTATACTCTGGTATGTTATAGTTAGTAAGATGTTTCTGCCAAAATTCTTCAGTAAAATTCTTACCCAACCTCATGAAAATATAAACTATACATAATGTCAAAGCAGCTCTTAAAAAGAGTGTTATAATTATGTTAGAACCAATTAGAGATACAACTGCCGTATCCTCAATTATACTGTGAAGCATTCCAATAAGAATTATAATTCCAAACACATCTTTGTAATGTAATTTACCAGTTTTCACCTCCTTGATTAAAAGTCCTGCTCCAAAACCAATCCCTAAAGTAACACCAACTACTGCAATAGTAGAAGCCTTTTCACCAACACCAAGAAAGTTTAAAAAAGGTTTTAAAGCTTTTTCTATTAATCTCTCAACACCAATATATTTTAAAAAATCTAAAATTATTACTAATGCTATAATTATAATAAATATCATCCCAAGTCCTTTCAACTGAGAAAAAAACCAACTTGAAATATCTGGAGCACTTTCTAAACTTGGCAATAAAATTGTTGCAGGATAGTTCATATATCCAGTCAATTGAAAAAAAAGATTTAATAGATAACATGATAAAATGCCTAAACCTAATCTAACAAATATCATAGCACGAGCTCTCACCCCTGCTTTTCGACAAATAATAACTTCTATAGGTAAGGAATGTGTAAATAATATTAAGAGACCTAGGACACTAGCTTGAGCAGCAGTAAATGAAGTATCCAAGGGTAATCCTGAAAATATTATTAACCCAGCATAAGGACTTGTAAGCATAGATGTAGTAAATACTAAGGAAACAATTTCAGGCAACCCTAATAAAAGCATTAAAGGGGCAAAGATATTATTTAAAATATCAACAAAACCTAATTCTTCTAATATTTTAATAACTATAAGTGTTGGTATCATTACTTTGAAAAGTTCTAATGTTATTTCGTAAGAAGATATCGATAACTCTTTAATTTTATTCATTATTAATTACTCATTCAGTTAGTTTTTATTTTTTTTTGAAAGACAATTTTCCACATAATAAATGTAACTATAATAACATTTGTTAAATTCCATAGAATACCATTAACAAATGCTAACTTATAAGATTGTGTTAAATCATATATTTCACCAGACATCCAACCACCTAATCCCATACCAACAATAGTTGCCATAATGACTAAACCAACTCGTTCACCAACTTCTGATAATGGCAAATATTTTCTAACTATCATCGCATATGCAGGAACAATACCACCTTGAGAAAGACCAAACATTAAGGAAACAATATAGAGTGAAAATTGACTATCAAATGGAATAAAAAAAACTAGAGCAAGCATTTGCAATAAAGATCCAATAAATAAAGTAAAAATAGGTCCAATTTTATCAGACAAAAATCCAAAAGCCACTCTACTTATCATTCCTGAAAAAAGCATTACAGATAAAACTTCAGCCCCAACATTAAGGCCAAAACCACTATCAACACATAATGCAACTATATGAACTTGAGGCATTGCCATTGCAACACAACAACCAACTCCCGCAAGCATAAGTAAATTTTGAAGTTTTCTTGATGATAAATTATTGAATTTATGATTTTGAAAGTTTGAATTTAAAGAAGTATCGCTATGTGAAGCAATATTGTTTTTTAAAATTAATACGAGAGGCACCATAATTATTAGACATATTAGTGCAATGTATAAATAAACATCTCTCCAATCACTGAAATTTAAGAAATAACTTATAACAAGTGGCCAAGATGCTCCTGCAACATAATTTGCACTAGCGATGATCGAGACAGCTAAACCTCTTCTTGTTTCAAAAAAGTTTCCAATATCTGCCATCGAAGGACCAAAAAATGTTGCTGCCGCGAGTCCCATAAACACCTGTAAAATTAATAACTGCCAGAACTCTTTAGATATTGTAGCAAGCAAATAAGATAAAATAAGAGTTATGATAGCTATGACTATAGGAATTTTTATACCAATTTTATCTGTAATTTTTCCAATCAAAAAATTGCCTAAACCAAAACCAACCATTGTTGTCGCATACAATAGACTTGCATTTCCTCGGTCAATATTAAATTCTGTTTCTAAAGCTGGTAAAACAACAACTACAGACCACATTCCAACAGTACCAATTACTCCTATTATAAATAAGACAATTAACCTAAACCAAGATTTCAAAGTGTCTTGTTCAACAATAGTTGTTACATTATCAACTGCTATAGCCATATGTTTTACTAACTAAAAAATTAATTTTAAATTATTTTTTTTACTTTAAGTTCTAAAATTTCGGATTGCGACAAACCAATATTTTCGGATAAAATTTGTTCTGTATGTTCACCTAACAATGGGGGAGGCATACGATAAGTTGGAGGAGTTTCATCCATTTTTATTGGATTTGCAATTAATTTTAAAGGAGATTTTCCAGTTTTTTGATGTTTCATCTCAACCACCATTTCACGAGCTTTTACGTGAGGATCAGAAAACACTTCGCTCAATGTATTGATTGGACCACATCCTATTTTTTCCTTTTCTAATTCAGTTAACCACCATTGAGATGGTTTTTTTCTTGTTACATCATTAAGCGTATTAGTTACAAACTCTCTATTCAAAACACGATCTGCATTAGTTTTAAACTTTGGATCGTCTATTAAATGTTCTTCGCCTGTCAATTTACAAAATCTCTCAAAAGTTGGATCATTTCCAATTGACAAAACAATATATCCATCTGAAGTTGGCATTACTTGATATGGAACTATGTTTGGATGTTGATTTCCTAGTCTTTCTGGATTCTTGTTAGTTGCAAGGTAATTCATACCCTGATTAGCCAGCCAAGCTACATGTGTATCTAACATTCCAATATCTATAAATTGGCCTTCACCAGTTAGAATTTGGTGACGAACAGCAGCTAATATTCCTACAGACGCAAACATACCAGCCATCAAATCTCCAATTGGAACTCCTACCTTAATCGGCTCTCCATCTGGGTCTCCAGTTAATGCCATAACACCTCCCATAGCTTGAATTAAACCATCATACCCAGGCCTTGAAGCATAAGGGCCAGTTTGACCAAATCCTGTAATTGAGCAGTATATTAATTTTGGAAATTCTTTTTTTAAATCATTATAACTGAGGCCATACTTTTGCAGAGTACCAGTTTTAAAATTTTCTACTAAAATATCACAATCAACTAATAATTTTCTTACTAAATTTTGACCTTCTTTTTCACTAAGATTAATCGTGATTGATCTTTTATTTCTATTTGCACCGCAATAATAAGCGCTTAAATCTGTATCTGCTCCATCTTCATTTTTAACGAAAGGTGGAGCAAAGCCACGAGTATCGTCACCTGAACCGGGTCGCTCTACCTTAATTATGTCTGCGCCTAAATCCCCTAACATTTGAGTGCAATAAGGGCCGGCCAAAACTCTAGTCATATCTAAAACTTTTATACCTTCAAGTGAATTATTCATATTTTAACTTTCTAATATTTTTTAAATTATAAACGTTATGTAGAGATTTATTATCATAAACCAAAAACTTTGCATTATCTAAAATTTAACACTTTTACTTTTCAAATAAAATTTTAGAATTGGTAGAAGTTAATTTATATTAATGTATATTATTAACACATTAAATAATGATTTTAGAAAACCCTATACTTAGAGAAAAAAATGACAAAATTAGCAATTGAAAAACCAAAATTTGGTGAATTAACTCAAGTAGCTTCTGACCTGTATTGGGCACATTTTGAGCTACCATTCAGATTAAACCATGTTAATTTATTTTTGATGGATACTCCAAAAGGGTTTTTAATACTTGATGCAGGATTAAAA
>TARA_B110000027_G_scaffold73924_1_pt1 | contig 13075 bp, 10 predicted proteins | sample TARA_B110000027 | Tara Oceans TARA_B110000027 (sample SAMEA4397101) | marine metagenome | biome: Polar Biome; feature: [SRF] surface water layer (ENVO:00010504); material: water (ENVO:00002006), including particulate matter (ENVO:01000060) such as... | depth 5 m
TCTTGATAAGTGTTCGCAAAATTTTAAAGTTTATTAAACAGGTTTCTGCGTTTCGCAAAAAGAAACTAATGACAAAGAAGATATGTTTTATATTTTTTAATGCAATCAATGGACAATTTATAAAAAAATGTAATCTAGGACGTTTAACTTGGCCAGGATATAATGATTTGTATGGTTTTAGAAGTTGTTGTTTAGCAATTGCATGGTAAGTATGTGTTTTACCCGCGCCATGGGCACCAGTAAATTCTATATAATACCTTTTATCTAAGCTCATTATCTTGGAACTCCAAACTTTCCACTAAGTCCGTCCAAGACACCTTTGACTACAGAAAAGGGCATTCTTATTGATAGTGTTTTAAATGCCATTATAGTTGAATAATATAAAATTATTAACACAAAAACTGATATAAAAAAACTTGGTCTATATAAATCATATTTTTTTAAATATTCTTTAACTAAAAAATGGTTGCGAATTAATAAGTAAACTCTTTTACTCGTTAGTGGTTTTTTAGTTGGTAAAAGTCTAACTATAATAGCCTTTTTTACATGTACAATATTTGTATAAATAGAGGCAACAAAACCATAAATGGTATCACCATAAACTTGAAAAAAACGTTCATCAGGTAAACCAATTTTTTTTATTAGGTTGGCATTAATTAACATTCCTTCAAAACAACAAGTATTTGTAAACACAAAATCTTTTCCAGTATTAAAAGAAAGATTGGTATTATGTGAAGATAATCCAATAGCAGGATTAAAAAAAGGGACTGTTTTATCTCTATATGGCGCTATACAATGTGAAATTTCTTTGAATTTAAGAAGGTTTTCTAAGCAAGTTTCTTGAGGAAAAATATCGTCATCAAGTATCCAGACCCATGTAGGATTTTCTGTCATAGCATGCTTTATTCCTTCAGCAAACCCACCACTTGGCCCTTTATTTTCTTTTAATTTTATATATTTAACATTTGAACGCTTAAGTATACCTTTATCATTTAGTGTTTCAAAAGTGCCGTCAGTAGAAACGCTGTCCACAATCAAAATCTTATCGATTGGCACAGTTTGATTAAATATACCTCTCAAGCCCTCTTGTAATAAATCTTTACGATTTCGTGTAAGTAATACGGCAATTATTTTTTCATCTATTTTTTTCATAAGTTCTATGCTTTTACTTTGTGTTAGTAATATTGGTTATAATAGTTTAAAGAATATTTATTTGGTATTATTATCATGATAACCTATCAACAAATTTTACATTTCAGTTATTATCGGAACGTAGTCTTTAATGTACCAATTAACAAAGTCCTGTATACCTTTTGAAATTGAGGTATTAGGATTAAATTTTAAATCATTTTCTGCAAGAGAGCTATCAGCATGAGTATACCAACGATCTCCATGTGGCAAAGGTACATGTTCTCTAATTGCTTTTCTGTCCAATGCTAACTCCATAGCTCTAACGCAATCCTCAAGCAGGACAGAAGGTCCCCCAAAGTTATAAAGAGGGTGACGCTTTGTAAAATCATGATTTTCTTGAGGGTGAAGGGCAGTTTGAATTAAACATTTAGCTATATCATTGATATATGTAAATGAGTGTTGAATATTGCCATGATTGTGCAGTTTTATTGGTTTACCTCTATAAATTAGGTCAACGAACTTAAAGAAAACAGTATCAGGTCGAGCCCAGGGTCCATATACCTTAAAAAAACGAAGTCCTAAAATAGGCTTTTTATAATAAGAATAATATGATTGAGCCATAGCTTCATTGGCAATTTTTGATGCACCATAAATCGATACCGGCACATCAGTTTTTTTATCTTCTCTAATTACGCTGCCCTCCATACTTTGTCCATATACTGATGATGAAGAAGCATACATAAATAGAGAAGTTTTGTTATGACTGTAGAGTTCAAGCATATTTTGGAATGCAATAATATTATCCTTTACATATTCATGAGGAAATTCAAATGATCGAAGTACACATGCTTGAGCTGCCAAGTGAATAATAATGTCAATATTACCAATAGATTTCTTTAGTGCCATTACTGCGTTCGTGTCAGCCAAATCAATCTGATAATGAGAATAACCTTGAAGTTTATTGAGAACATTTAAACGAGCTTTTTTAAGTATAGGGTCGTAATAGCTAGCAGTCATTGAGTCTATACCATGAACAGAGTAACCAATTTCAAGCAAACTTTTAGCAATATGAAAGCCTATGAATCCAGCTGAACCTGTTACAAGGAAAACTCTAGTGTCTTTGGCTGATTTTGTCATTATGAACCTTTGTAATTAATTTCAGATTAATTTTTATTCTTATCATTTACACAGCATCTTTGTATATAAATAAACGGCTGATTCAACTTTGTATTCTTCAAAAAACTCTTCTGGTATTAAAGGATCAGGACCTTTGAGTGATAAAATCATTGAGTTAGCTAGAGCAGAACTATTGCTTTGTTCAACAAGCTTACCATATCTACCATTCTTAAGTATTTCACGGGGTCCGCTTTGGCAGTCGGTACTAACTATTTTTAAGCCAAATGCTAAAGCCTCTACAAGTACAGTTGGAAGGCCTTCGCGTGTTGACGATAAAACAAATAAATCAGATTGAGCAAAGTAAGGATAAGGATTTTTTTGATGACCTAAAAATGAAACTCTTTGACTTAAATGTTCTTTAGTTACTAGTTTTTCTAGTTTGTCGCGATCTGGTCCATCACCAACAATCAAAAGCCTTGATGATATCTTTTCTTGAACCTTTTTAAATGCATATAAAAGGTTGGTTAAATCTTTCTCGTGAGATAATCGGCCAACAAATAATATTACAGGTTCTCTTAAATCAAAAAACGAATGTTTTACAAAAATAGAGCTTTGGGTAAATATATCTTTAGTAATTACAGGGTTAGGAATAATATTTATTTTAAAATAATTAATACTACCGTATTTTGACATTGCTCTTGCGACACCTTTTGATACAGCGATGTGTTTTTTAGCAACTGGATAGAGTAATGCGATAAGAATTCTCCAGAAAATTTGTTTTATTATTGATAGTTCTTTTAAAGCGGAATCTAAAGATGGATGGTCTGCAATTATGAATTGAGTTGATTTTTTTGAAAATATTGATGCAATTAATGATATACAGTTTGCATGATAACTAGCAGATATTAGGGTAGAAGTTGGATTTGTTCGAAGTTGACGTAACATATTAAAAAAAGACGAACTTACGTTGCCGGTTCCAATGTATCTAACTTCTAGTATGTTTTCTAGTTCATTTGCAAAACCACTTTGGGGTTTGGCCGACCATACTTCGACTTTTTTCCCTCTTTCCTGCAAACCTCTAGCTAGAAGATATGTAACGCGACCAATGCCACCATCAAGGCTAGGTACAAAAAAGACAACATCTAAAATTTTTGATTTCATAATTCAAAGTATATATTTGGCATACAGAATATTATTTAGATTATTCTTATAATAATATTATGTTTAAAGATACTATACATCTCTAATTTCTTTTTGTAAAATTTTTGCGTTTATCTTTTTTACTAATAATGCAACTTCAGCAACTAAATGATCGTGGTTGCTTGAGTTGTAAATTGACAACTCTTTAACATTTGACATTTTGACAAGCATTTTAGGTAACGACTTATACATTTTAACAGCTTGATAAAAAAACTTTTCTTTTAATTCATAATTCATATCATTGAAAAATGGTAAATTAATTTTACGTTTGCTCTCTCTATTTAAAGCTATAAGTGGAGAAGAAATAACATAAGTGAGTATTGTATATTTTGGCAGTAATTTTTTTATTAAACTGTATATTTTTGAAGATGAAATTTCTGTAATAACTGAAAGCGATATAAGTTTACCTATAAGTCCTTCGTCATTAACAATATGTTGTGACGATTTTTGTAACATGCAATAAATTACTGCCATATCTATTACCATACGAGTTATCAAATTACGTTTAATTTTTCGAATGTGTGGCGTATTTTTAAAATCATGACGTAAATTGACAAAATATAAAGAAAATATCTCTGGTACTGATAAAAAAATAATTATTATTTTACATATTATTTTTAATCTAAACCAAATATTTTTACCAACAACTTCACGGACTTGGACAGGTATTTTAATTTTATGAGCTTCTTTTATTAAAATCTTAGCTGCAGTTGTTTTTCCTACTCCAGCAACGCCAACTAATTCGATATATTTTGCTACATTAGACTTCAATTTAAAAATCTTCGAATTAAAAATTCACGTAAGGAATACTGGAATGAGTGTCTTAAGTATGCGGGTGATAAAATTTGTGAAAGACGAGAGAAGAATGAGACCTTGGCTAAAGATTCAAACTGTGTGCGTATATCTTTAACTTCATTAGGAAAACAAATATCAATATATTCCCATGATTCATAGGCATTATCTGTTGAATGGACGGCTCCTAATTCTACAGTATCAAAAGCTTTTCGTAATATTTTTTTTAAGTTGCGAATTTTAAAATGTTCATAACCTTTTGCATATGCAGGAGGCATTTTTACACATTTCATATCAACAACAACTAAAGCCATAGCAGGAAGCCATCCTGTATTTGATCCATCAGAGTTTTGCCCCCATGAACCACCACGCAATATTTCAGATGCTCTCTTTTTTTCTTTTCCTGTGAGTACTTTCTCTCTAATAATGACAAAACCATTTTCTTTAATGATGTGAACAACTTTTTCTGCTAAATTTTGATCATAAACCCATTCGCGAAGCATAAAGACTGCAAGGCCAACGGGCCCTCCTTGTCCTAAAGCAAAAAAACGATCATATACCCAAGCATTTGTGTCTCCCAATTTTGAAAGTGTATCAAGTTTTGGACGCCATCCCTCAGCTGCTAAAAAATCGTCTAGTTCTTCCATAGTTTTTCCTGGATCAATATCTAAGGTTTTAGCCATTTCTTTGATTACGCCAAAATAATCATTTTCAGGGTGTTTTTCAGTATATTTTTTTAAGGAACTTGGAATACCTGCCGCATACCCTTTTTTAGCATGATAGAGAGAATGGTATATAAAGCTCTTTAATGCAAACTCTGGAGATGGAATTTTAGAGCCTGCTGGTCCATCTATGGCATGTTCTAATATTTGCATCGCAAGTGAAGGAGGATAATATGAAATAGATCCTTGTTCTCCTGATACAGTGTGAAGGCCAAGCCGAATATCTTTAGATACACCTGAGAGTAAATATTTATTTTTTTCTAGATATCTCTTAACTTTTTCTTTATCACCATTAGGTAATAGTAAATCTATATCTCCTGAACTCCTATACAAAGCGGGAAGTTTTTCATAAAAGCGAAGTATAACATAGTTAATTTTTTCTTTCTTCATCCATTCTAAGAATTTAGGTATACCTATCTTTCCTGGTAATACTGGAATTTTATGAGCAGACATCCCTTTTTGCTTTATGAGAAGCCATCGTGTACATTTTTTTTCATTATCACTAATAGTTATAATACGTTCAATACTCAGCAAACCTTTGATAACACGTCGAAAAAGTCCAAAAATTCCAATAAACCAAGACGTTCTAAATGCTAAGCGAACTAATACATAACTTGGGGCACTTGGATACATGGCGACTAGGACTTTAATTGCGCGATTATCTAAAAAACATATGTCAGCTACACAATCTGCTGCCTCTAATGTAGCACTATATGGGCGTAATATGATATTATGTTTTTGGCTTTTTTTATCTCTTGTTTTTTTATACAGAGTTACTTGATCTGTATTATAATTAATTAGAGTAGAAGCTAATGCTTCGTCGCCATCATATATATCAACTACTTTATTTTTAAAGATGTTTTTCAAAGTTTTTTCTTAAGTTAAATTTCAGTTTTATGTTTTATAATTAATTTTATTTTTTAATTACTACTCTTTAAATATGTTAATTCAATATATAAATGTTTAGATTATTTACCTATATAACAACCCAACTCTTTTTATTAAATCATTTTTGTTATTTAATTTAAAAAAAGATGAAAGTTAAGCAAAATTTCAATCAAACTTAAATATTTATATTTTAATTAATAAATTAATTATAATAGTGAATTATATTAGTTAAATCTTATTTCATTATCTGCTTTATAGTTAAATATCACTTTATATTGATTTTATTAGTAGACCTTTTAGTAAATAACATATATTTGTGATTTATATTTATACTCATATCCAAAAGTGAAAATAGTTTTATGATTCAAAATAAAGCTAATAAATCTGAAATATCAATTATAATGTCTGTTTATAATGAGACATTTGAGACTATAGCTGTAGCAGTTGATAGTATTTTGAAACAAACATTTCGTAATTTCGAACTCCTTTTAGTTAATGATAACCCTGCAAGTATACATACGCAAAAAGCTATTGAAGCGATTTCAAAAAAAGATAAGAGAATAAAAGTGATAAGAAACGATCGTAATAGAGGACTTGGTTACGCTCTTAATGCTGCTATCCAAAAATCTAGCGCCGATATAATTGCTCGTATGGATACAGAAGACAAATCATTACCTAAAAGGCTTGCAAAACAAATTTCGTTTATGAAAACCCATATTGATGTTGATCTTTTGTTTACTCAATGGATCGATGTTAATGAACGTGATGAAACTGTTATTAGGCAACCTTGTAAAAAAGATTTTATAAATATAAGAAAATCATTTTTTATTAAATCATTACTTATGCATCCAACTCTTATGGCTCGAAAGAAGGTTTTTATTGATAATCCTTATCCAGAGATGGGACGTCCTGAGGATATTGTTCTTTGGTTTAAATTGATACGAAAAGAATATGTTTTTGATATAATTGAAGAACCATTATATATGTATAGGATTGATAGAATTAATATATTACAAAGATGCGCGAAGACTAAAAGTTCCTCAAGAAATTTGTTGCCGCATCTTGTACGTGAAAGTAAATATTACTGGTCAAATATATATTTTTGGCTATTCTTTGGTAGAACAATTTTTGAATACTTAATATCAAGAAATCTATTTATTTTTAATTTCACTCACGCACGAGCTGTTTGGTTATGGAAATATTTCTTTGAATCAAACAAAAGTTAGTGGTTTAAAGTATGTATAATTTTTTTACTCTGCCATTTTTTTGAACTGAGAACTTTTTAAGATTAGCTCACTATATATTCCTTTTATTTTAATTTTGCCTTTTTCTAGAAGTAAAATCTGATCACAGTTTTTTACAGTGCTAAGTCGATGTGCAATAATAATAATTATTTTTTCTTGTGCAATATTATCAATAGCTTCCATAACTGCTCGCTCTGTAATTGTATCTAATGAACTAGTTGCTTCGTCAAATATTAACACTTCTGGGTTGTTATAAAGTGCTCGGGCAATTCCTATACGTTGACGTTGACCACCTGAAAGCCTTACTCCCCTCTCACCTACTAATGTGCTAAATTGTGAAGGCATGTCTTTCATTACAAAATCATATATTTGGGCCATACGGGCACAATAAGTAACCCGTTCAAAATTAATTTGTTCTATTGGAACTCCTAAAGCAATATTTTCAGTTATGGTATTATCTGTTAAAAAAATATTTTGTGGAACATAACCTAGCGATTTTTGCCATGCTCGTAAATTACTATCTGTAATTGCAACGTCATCAACTTTTATTTGACCATTATTAGTACGGAGTAGCCCAAGAATTACATCTACGAGTGTTGTTTTTCCTGCGCCTGTACTTCCAACAATACCAATCATACTATTAACAGGGATTTCTAAAAATAAATCTTCTAAAGCTGGTTTAGTTGAATTTGGATATGTATAGCTAATATTATCAATTGTGAAGAAGTGTTTGGGTTTTATAAATTTTTCCTTGGTTTCAGGTAATTTAGTTTGAAAATTATTATGATTTAAATCTTTATGTAAATTGTTAATCACCGCATGACCATAGCGAAGGCTTGCAAGGCCTTCATAAATATGATGGACCGCGGGCTTTAATCGATAAGCGGCCAGAGAATAGAGTCCAATGATAGGTAAAATTTGTCCTAATAAATTACTGTTCAAACCATTTGAAGACATCATTAGTGTCAGGGTTAATAATAGTAAGGCACCAAATATGATTGCTTCTATTAAAAAACTTGGAATTTGATTAAATGTGTGATGGTTTGCATGTGTTGTTGCATATTCCATTGATGGTTTTGAAAAGCGATCAAGGTATATCTGCTCGCAACCTAAAAGTTTAATATCTTTAATTCCACCAAACACCTCGCTTGCAGACTTGAAGCGCTTTTTATTAGTATCTAGTAGCAAACCACCCATATCACTGAGTTTGTGTCTAAGACTCAGAAACACTAGAGCATAAAGCCCAGTAAGTATAAAAACTGCTATTAAAGTAAGCCAAAAGTTCACTATTAATAATAGTGCGGTAATTGTAAAAAGGACAAGACTAGAAGCAAACATACTAAAAGCTGGTCGGAAAATATTACCTACTACTTGATCAACTTCAGAAAGAATTGAGCTAGACATTTCGCTACTGTGACGATTGAGAAAAAACCCATAAGGCTGTCTTAAGTAATTTTGAAGTAAGCGTGAACTTATGCTGTGACGTCGCATTTCTATATAATTATTCATAATGTAGTGAGTTACTATTCTGTAAGAAGCAGACACAACAATAAGTAAAAAAGCCCCAAGGCCTAATAGAATTAGAAAATCATCAGGTGATTTGATGCCTGTGCTTTTTGCTATACTGAATAGCCATATAAGCGCGGGGTTTGTATTTAACATTTCGGGGTTTCCTAATACCGCAAGAAAAGGCATTACAGAAGCTACCCCAACAGTTTCTAGCAATGCCATACCCATAACTAATAAAAGGACCAATATTCCTCGACTTAGCTCATGAGGAGTAAGTAGGCTAAAGGTTTTTTTTAATGTATCCATATTTTCTTCCACAGAATATACAAAAATATTTTATTCATAAAAAATTATAGAGAGCTTCTTGTATTTAGACATTGAAACTTCCACGCACTACAGCATATATCACTTAAATTTCTTGTCGCTTCCCAGTTAAGATTTTGTTTAGCTTTACCCACCTCAGCAAAGCAAATTGCAACATCACCCAGTCGACGTTTATTCATATGATAAGGTATGGTTTTAATGGTAACAAATTCAAAAGCCTTTAATACCTCTAGAACACTAAATCCTTTTCCAGAACCAAGGTTTATAGCATGCCACCCTTTTTTTTCTATAATAAAGTTTAGAGCAGCTAAATGCCCTTCAGCAATATCCATTACGTGGATGTAGTCTCTTACGCCTGTGCCGTCATGAGTATTATAATCATCACCGAAAATATTTACGTAAGGAAGCTTACCAATTGCAACCTGAGAAATATAAGGCATTAAGTTATTTGGTATACCATTTGGATTTTCGCCAATCAAACCACTTTTGTGTGCACCAACTGGATTAAAATAACGTAAACAAGCAACATTTAAATCAGGCTCAGATTTTGTAAAATCAAAGAGAATATTTTCAATTTGCAATTTTGTTCTTCCATATGGATTATTTGGGTTTGTCGGGTGCTCCTCATCTAAAGGCAAATATTGTGGGGTGCCATAGACAGTAGCGCTACTACTAAAGACAAGATTTTTTAATTTCGTATGTTGCATGGCCTTTAGTAGACTGATCGAGCCAACAACATTGTTATCATAGTAGTCAATGGGCTTTTTAATTGATTCATTTACAGCTTTTTTTCCTCCAAGGTGAATCACTGCCTCGATCTTGTAATCAATGATTGTTTTTATTAGTTTCTGAGTGTCTCTAATATCTCCTTTAATAAAAGGAAATTTTTTACCAGTAATAGTTCTTAAGCTATTATTAACAGTGTATTTGCTATTAGTTAAGTTATCGAATAGTACCACATTATGCCCTTCATGAGTTAGAACCAATGAAGTATGTGAGCCAATATAGCCTGTGCCACCAGTAAGTAAGATATTCACAAATTTTTTCTCAGTTGTATTGAGACAAATATCAATTAACACAAATAAATATCGTCAAAATATTTTTGTTTATTTTATAGATTATTACAATAACTTCTCAGCAACATAAATAATCAAAATCCATATTCAACCTTAATTAAGAATGTAATTATAGTAAATCACTTTTTTAAATTGTCAGGTCAATATTATAATGACTTTAAAGAATTCCATTTTTTAGAAAAGTTTAAGGCATATTTTCAATATTGTAGTCTTAAAACCAATCATAAATTTATTCTTTATCATCTTTTTTTAATGTTACAAATGAACATTCGCTGTGGTTTTTATATCCTGTTATATGAAACAGATTATGAAATTTTTTATGTACCAAAATATTTTCAATAGCTTTATTGTTAATAAATTTATCAACAAATATTTTACCTTTTCTCCCTCTGGAAAACCAATTAACTTTATCTGTCTTTACTATATTTTTTTTTGTCTCAAAAAGCATTGTAATAGAAGGTATTGGAGGCCATCCATCAGAATGGAAATTTAAAAAGCCTAAGTCATCATCAAATATATTATATTTTATATGGTTTCTGATTGAAAATTCTAAACGGTCTAATTGTGAAGTATGGTCATCCCAAAAAGCTAAAACTTTATGACCTTGAATGTTAGGAGGGCTTTGGTTTATGTCGCTGTTGAAGTATTTTGCCTTTTTTGATCTGTATTCTATATTGTCAAAACTAATGTCATAACAATTTATTATACAATCCCTCTCACTTGCCGAATCAATGAGATAAGTTGTAAATCCTTTCATTATTCCAGACTCTATAACTAAGGAAGGCTTTACAACCTTTATTATACAAAATAAAAACAATCCTTCATTAAATCCAAAACCACTATTCATATCTTTTATAGGGGTTTCAGAAAAAACTCTACAATATTCATGAACATACTGTGCGACGTCATTTTTTGTGTATTTTAAGCTATAACCTTTAAGAAATTGCATAACTGTCTTAATTAATAAACTGTTTCTATATATAACGATATCTTTGTCTGTTTGAAATGAAGAAAACATTTCATAGGTATCATTATATTTTTTATGACTTTTTATTTTAATTGAATAAGGAAAAAACTTTCTTACGAATATCTTGATATTTCTCGTAATTATAGAAAAATTATGGGATTTTTTTGGAGTGGTTGAAAAATGATTCCAGTAATTAGTATATGTTTTTTTTCTGTAAGTATCGAATTCTGTCATCTTTTGGCAACATGTTTTTTATTATATTTTTGCCAATTCTGAAATTGCGATATTGCAAATCCTATTGCAAACCAAATAAAAAGGTTGCCCCATTGACCATAAAAACTTCCAAATGATTGTAATGGAAAAAACAAACCAAAAGGTATTACAAAAGCAGTAGCAGCCATTGGACAATTAAAATTATCTATTCTTGCTTTATAACAACTAAGAATTATAGACACAAACATTATACATCCAAGAATTAATCCAATGATTCCTGTTTCAGCAAATAATTGAATATAAAAATTGTGAGGATGGTTTCCACAGTAATTTTGGCCAGGAAGCCAGTTATGTAAACTTGGCTCAAGCGTTTTACATATATTTCTTGTGCTTGATGGCCCCATTCCTTTTATAGGATTTGTTAAACCTTGTTGAATTCCACCTCTCCAAGCACCCCAATGAGAGTTAGTTTCAGATGTATTTAGAATTGGGATGTCGTTAATAAATTTATTTCCAAAACGATTGGACAAATCTGGTCTATGTAAAACTAAAATTAATACAGCAGATATTTCAAACAATACTAATAATAAATATAATGTAAACTTAGGTTTCCAAACCAGAGCTGCAAACATTGCACCACATGCTCGTATAAGAAAATTAACACGCTCTCCTGTTAATAGAGATAACAAAATTGATAACATACCAATTAAACCTGATAAAAGGGCAGCTTTATTTTTTCTACTAACGGCAATGGCCATTAAAACACATATTAAAGGCAACGAAACTCTAGCAATATAATTCCCAGGGACTTTGTCACCATATGGCCACGTCAACCTTGTCTTTGGCTCAATAATAGTTTCTGCAATTAATATTGCAGACATAATTACCATGCCAAGGAATATAGATAATAACATGACAATTCTGATATCTCTGTCTTTTGCAAGCCAAGCTTGAGCAGCAGCTGCATAAAGTGGGAAACGTATCCAGACAAAACCCTGTTGAAAAGTAAAAAAAGGATCAGGGCCAGTAATTGCAGAAAATAAACCAAATGCCCATAAAGCTAAAGCACTTTTAAACCAAAGTTGAGATGCCCAGCTCCAGTCTTTTTTTTTGATACATCTAGCTAAAAAAATAAGACCTATTAAAGTAAGCCATAAATCGGCTGGATCTCGCTCTATTAAATAAACAAATGGACCTAAAAACCAAAACAAAGTCATGTATTTATCAATTTTACTTAAACGATTAATTTTTTCCCATCCAATTTTCCAACTTTGATGGAAATTAAGTTCAGGAATTGATAAATATTTTAAAATCATAAGCAATTTTTTCATTTTTAAAATTCACATAAACATAAATTATTTATTTTTAAACACAAGTATTAATACTGTGACTGGCAAAACTAGACTTTGGAAAGAGAACAATTTGTGAGTTAATTTTAGATTTAACTCAAGGCTGCTTTTATATGTTTGTCAAGGGAGGTGTTGAATAGTAATTATTTTGTACCAATTTTTATTTTATTTCTTAAAAACCACAAACAAATTAAGGAAGGAAACACCATTATTGTAGTTAAAATAAAAAAAGTTCCCCAATCTCCATTTAGCCAATCTACAAGAGCCCCTGAAGATGAAGCAAGAGTTGTTCTACCAGCAGTTCCAATAGAAGCAAGTAAAGCATATTGAGTAGCAGTATAAGTCCTATCAACTAATAGTGAAATAAATGCAACAAATGCTACTGTTGCAAATGCTGCTGTAATGTCATCAGCAATAACAGCAATTGCGAATAGTAATTCAGATTTTCCTGTCCAAGCCAAAACTGCAAATAAAAGATTTGTTAGAGCCATCAACCCTCCAGCAAAGAACATTGTTTTTATTGTTCCTGCCCTCATTGCCATTA
>TARA_B110000027_G_scaffold4865_1_pt1 | contig 13073 bp, 10 predicted proteins | sample TARA_B110000027 | Tara Oceans TARA_B110000027 (sample SAMEA4397101) | marine metagenome | biome: Polar Biome; feature: [SRF] surface water layer (ENVO:00010504); material: water (ENVO:00002006), including particulate matter (ENVO:01000060) such as... | depth 5 m
TGCAATGGTTCATGCAGCTGCTGAAAAAGGATGGTTAGACTATAACCAAACATTTACCGAAGTTCTTACAAGTATTAAAAGAGCTGGTGCAGATATTATTTTGACCTATTTTGCCAAAGACTTTGCTAGGCTTAAAAAATAATTTTATCTAATAAAAACTAGCTTATTATTAGAAGATTCTTGTGGGGAATAACAATAGCCCAATTCTCTAAATTTTTGCAAATCTTCAATTCTATCTAATTTATTTTTCACAATAAAGTTTGCCATACTTCCTCTTGCTGCTTTAGAGTAATTTCCTACAACCCTAAAAGAATTATTAGATTTTTCATAAAAAATGCAATCTATAACTTCCCCATGAAGATGGGTTTGGGATAAAACATTAGAATACTCCTTGCTTGCTAGATTTATTATAAAATGTTGTTCTTTATTTCTATTAAAGTAGTTAGTAAATCTTTCTTTCCAAAAATGGGTTAAAGTCTGGTAAGATTCTATCTCTAATTTCAAACCCATTTCTAATCTATACTTTTTTATTAAATCAAAAGGTTGTAGAATACCATAAAGACCACTTAAAATCAACAAATGATTTTGAGCAAAAGTGGCATCTGATAATTTCCATTTATGAGGATATAAATTTTTAAAAGCTGTTCCTTGATAAGCATATACAGCATAGGTTTTAAGTGACTTATCAGAATCCCAAAGCTGAATATCTTGTAAAGTTTGGTTATTTAAGTTTTCACTTAATTTCATTAAACTTCTAATATCATCTTTTGGAAAACCTTTTAATAATTGGTGAATCTTTATGGACTCTTTTTGAAAAAAAGGAATAGAACTAGGTGAATCTTCAATTTTAAATTGTGAACTCATCATAGTTTTAGTTGGAGAGAGAATAATCTTCATCTATTTAGAAAAGCTTTTTTAAATAGTAGTCTTCTCTATAAGGAATAACTTCTGTTTGGTTGGCAGTCAAACAATATTTGATATCTTGATTTAGATTTAATTTCTTTAAACGCTTTCTATGAGAAGAGGCTTTTAAATACCCAAAATAATTGGTTTTAGCAGAGAGATAAAGATATTTGGCAGCAATAGTTGAATCATTATAACTTTCAAAATTATTGGTCTTTAATAAATTTTCACTGATTGCTCCAGCACATATAGAGTCTTCTAAGCAAAATTTATTCTCCCAACCAGAACCAAGTAGTAATACGCTTTTGTTAAGGTCTATAAGGTATTTACTAATTGCGTCTAAATTTAATAATGAACCTATTAACAAATGCTCAATATCCTTGGCAATATTTATCGCTTTGGTTCCATTGGTTGTTGTAAGAACTAGTGTTTCTCCTTTCAATTTATCATTTTTATAACTCAAGGGAGAATTACCATAATCAAAACCCTCAACAATTTTACCTTTTCTTTCAGCAGCAACATGGAAACCCTTATCTCTATATACTGTAGCTTCTTCTAAACTACTAACAGGGATTATTTTATCTACTCCGTAATGAAATGCTGTACATATTGCAGAAGTTGCTCTAAGAACATCAATTACCACTACTACTTCAAAATCTTCTGCATATAATGGGAAAAGATTTGGTGTAAAACAGACTTCAACTCTTGGTTTCTTAATCATTTTGATTTGTAAAAAGGCAACTTAATTAATTCAGCTGAAATAGATTTATTTCTAATTTTTAAAAATATTTTATTCCCCAATACTGAATAATTGGTTTTAACATATCCCATACCAATTGCTTTTCCTACTGAAGGTCCCATGGTTCCAGATGTAACATGACCAATATTAGCTCCATTTACATCTTGAATCTCATAATCTTTTCTTGGAATTCCTCTTTCTAGTAATTCAAAAGCAACTAACTTATAATCAGTTCCTTCCAATTTATCTTTTTTAATTAAATCATCACCAATAAATGATTTGGAAAATTTAGTAACCCATCCAAGTCCAGCAGAAATAGGTGAGGTTTCATCGTTAATATCATTTCCATATAAACAATAACCCATTTCCAATCTTAAAGTATCTCTAGAAGCTAATCCAGCAGGAAGAACACCAAATTTACTATTTGAATTAAAAATTAAATCCCAAATATCTTCTGCAATTTCGTTAGGAACATACAGCTCAAAACCGCCAGAACCTGTATAACCAGTTGCAGAGAAAATAACATCTTTGAAAACAGAAAAATTACCATTCATAAAATGGTAAAATTTTATTTCAGATAGATTTAAGTCTGTAAATTCTTGCAATAACTCTGTTGCTTTTGGACCTTGAACAGCAATTAATGAAGTAGTATCAGAAATATTTTCTAATTGTGCATTACAATTGTTTTGCTTATTAATCCATTCCCAATCCTTTTCAATGTTAGAAGCATTTACCACCAACATATAATGGTTCTCACTAATCATGTATGTAATCATATCATCGATTATACCACCATTCTCATTTGGTAAATAGGCATATTGTGCTCTACCTGGAAATAACAAAGAGGCATCGTTACTAGATATTTTTTGAATTAATTTTAGTGCGTTTTCGCCTTTAATTATAAACTCTCCCATATGAGAAACATCAAACACACCCACATTTTCTCTAACATTTATATGCTCTGAATTAACACCAGAATATTGTACTGGCATTTCATATCCAGCAAAAGGAACCATTTTTGCTCCTAACTCAATGTGCTTTTTGTATAATGCTGTTTTTTTCATTTATTTATTTCATTAAAGAAGTGTACAAATCTAAATAAGTCTTTTTAATTACATTTTTAGAATACTTTTCTAGAACAGTTTCTCGTCCCTTATCTCCTATTTTATTTCTTAATTCTTTATTTTCAATGAGTTTTGACAGAACTTCTATCCATTGTTCATCATCAGTTGGTAAAAAACCATTTACACCATCTTCAATAATATCTTTATTCATTCCAACATTTGACATTACGGATGGTATACCAACAGACATATAAAGTAAGCCTTTCATTCCGCATTTGCCTTTTGCCCATTCATTATTAGGTATAGGCATTATTCCAATGTCAAAGGAGTTAAATAACTCTACTTCCATTTCATTGTCCCATCTGACTCCCTTTATCCCTAGATCTCTGTGTTGGTAATTTTCATCACCAATCAATACAAAATCTATTTTATTCTCATATTTAGATTTTAGTTTTAAATAAACATCGGTTATCATTTCAAAATGTTTAACCGTGGTATGGCTACCTACCCAACCAATTCTCACTGGACCTTCCTTATATTTTTTGGCAATAGGCTTATATAAATCTGTGTCTACTGTAGATGGAATGATGGTGATATTTGAATTAAATTTTGAAGCATATTTAGCCAAATACTCATTGCCACAAGTAATATGTTTGCAAATAGGAATAATTTTTTCAATCTTTTTTTCATCTTTTAAAAAAGAAATTTTTTTATTAACTTCTGAAACATCTTTAACCCATATTGCATCGTCAAAATCATACACCATTGGTATATTTTTTTTAGCTATATAGTTCTCAAATAATGTTGATTTTGTTGGAATTACTTCCCTGTAAATAACCACTAAGTCAAAGCTGTCAATGTTTTTTAAATGTTTCCAGCGTCTAACAAATGAATTAACTCCTACTTTTATTTTTTTTAAAATATTTGTAGAATGATACAGTGCTTTTTCATCATTTTCATTAATAATATTGGCTAAATAGCACTGAATACCATTGGTTTCTAAATAATCAAAAAACTGCTCAAATCTATATCTTTGTCCAGGACTTCTATCAATACGGTGGTGGGCAAGAAATAAAATCTTTTTCAAAATAGGATTTGCAAATTAGAGCGTAAAAATAAAAATGATTTTGAAATATCGACTTCAATGTAAATAAATACTTTGATTTATATTACAATTATCTATTAAAGTGAATTTTATACTGAATTTTTAAATTTATATTTGTGTAGTTATGAATCCAAGATGGTATTTACCAAAAAAATTAATTTTATTAATTGATATTATATTAACTTTTTTATCGCTACTTCTAGCGTACTTAATTAGGTTTGATTTCATTGATTTTTACGATCTTTTTTTGGTCAAAGAATACGATACAGTAATTACAGGTGTACCAGTTCTTCTATTTATTAGATTTTTAAGTTTTTTAATTGCAAAAACTCATAAAGGAATTATTAGACATTTTTCCAATGACGATGCACATAAAATTTTTTTCACTGTTACCATAGGAACTATATTAATCAGTATACTTTCGATACTAAAATTTAAATTTCTCGATGGTAGAGTCATGCTCCCAAAATCTGTGATAATTATTGAGTATTTAGCCACTTTATTTCTACTACTTTCTTCAAGACTAACTATCAAACAAATTTTTTTCAGTCAAAATAAAAAAAAGGGAGAAAAAATAAATATTCTAATATATGGTTCTGGTAAAATGGGAATGATTACCAAAACAAATCTTGAAAAAGACGATAATAGTTATTACAATATTAAAGGGTTTATTGATGATGATTTAAAAAAAGAGAATTTAATGGTTAATAGAAAAAAAATAATTCATCCAAAAAATCTAAAACACCATATTGAAAAACTTAAAATAAGTACGGTAATAATAGCAATTAAATATCCTTCTTTAGAAAACAAACAGGGTTTGGTTGATTTTTGCTTAGAAAATCAAATTAAAGTCAAAATAGTTCCTTCTGTTAAAGATTGGTATGATGGAAACTTCTCTACACAACAAATAAAAGACATTAATATTGGAGATTTATTAGGTAGAAAACCCATAGAGATTTCCAATCAGAAAACAAAAAATGAAATTGAGAATAAAACAATTTTAGTTACTGGAGCTGCCGGATCTATAGGAAGTGAAATTGTAAGACAATTAGCTAAATATGAACCAAAGAAGATAATTCTTTTGGACCAAGCTGAAAGTCCACTATATGACTTAAATCAAGATTTAATTTCTATGGATGCCAATTTAGAAATTATTATCGGAGATGTTACAAGAAAAGAAAGAATGAGAAATATTTTCCTAACTCATGAACCTAATCTAGTCTACCATGCAGCTGCTTATAAACACGTTCCATTAATGGAACTTAATCCATCTGAATCGGTGAGAACCAATCTAATTGGGACAAGAATAGTTGCTGACTTAGCAGTTGAATTTAAAATCCAAAAATTTGTTTTAATATCTACAGATAAAGCTGTAAATCCAACCAATGTAATGGGTGCATCCAAAAGGTTAGCAGAAATGTATTGTGAGTCACTAAATAGAAGCTATAAAACAAAGTTTATTATTACAAGGTTTGGTAATGTTCTGGGAAGTAACGGTTCGGTAATTCCTTTATTCAAAAAGCAATTAAAAAATGGTGGACCAATTACAGTTACACATCCAGAAGTAACTAGGTTTTTTATGACTATTCAAGAAGCTTGCCAACTGGTATTAGAAGCATCTTGCATGGGTAATGGTGGAGAAATTTATGTTTTTGACATGGGCAAAAGTATTAAGATTATTGATTTGGCACATAAAATGATTCAATTAGCTGGATTAGAAGTAAATAAGGATATTAAAGTAAAATTTACAGGGCTAAGGCCTGGAGAAAAAATGTTTGAAGAGGTATTAAACACCAATGAGGGCACCTCCAAAACACATCATCCTAAAATATTAATTGGAAAAGTTTCTAATGAGAATTTTAAGAATATTGAACAAACAATTACTAAAATAGAAGCATCTATTAAAACTCAAGAAAACAATAATATTGTTAAACTCATGAAGGAGATAGTACCAGAGTTTAAAAGTAAAAACTCTGAATTTAGCGAGTTAGATAAATAGAAGTTTCAAATGCTAACTACTGAAATATTTAACCACAATCTTAATTTCATAATTCCTGGTGGAACATCAAGAGGAGTTTTAAGAAATAAGCCCACATGGTATATAAAAATATTTAATTCCGATAACCCAAATATATTTGGCTTAGGTGAATGTGGTCCAATTGAAGGACTAAGTATAGAAACTGGTGATCAAATGATAAACCAACTAAAGAAAGTTCAAAAATCAATTAATGATTTATCAAAATTGGATTTGACATCCTTTCCAAGTATTAGATTTGGTGTTGAAAATGCACTCAATGACTTAAAAAATGGTGGTGAGAGAATTATTTTCCAAAATTCATTTATAAAAGGAAAACCAATTAAAATTAATGGACTAATATGGATGGGGGATAAAGATTTTATGCTGAATCAAATAAAAACTAAAATTGAAAAAGGGTTTAGCTGCTTAAAACTCAAAATTGGATCTATTAATTTTATGGAAGAAATTTCCATTTTAAAAAACATAAGAGAAAAATTTAATTCTGATGTATTAGAAATTAGAGTAGATGCAAACGGAGCATTTTCAACTAAAAACATATTTAAAAAATTAGAAATATTAAATTCATTAAAGATTCATTCTATTGAACAACCCATAGCAGTTAATCAATGGAAACAATTGAAAGAAATTTGTGAAAAGTCTCCAATTCCAATTGCATTAGACGAAGAGTTAATTCATTTAAAAAAAGAAAGAAATGAATTTACAGAATACATATCTCCTCAATATCTAGTTTTAAAACCTACTCTTTTAGGAGGATTTAAAGAAACAGATAAATGGATACAGATTGCCAAAAAAAATAATGTTGGTTGGTGGATAACATCTGCTCTTGAATCTAATGTAGGGTTAAGTGCAATAGCTCAGTTTTGTGCCAATTACCAACTTTCACTTCCTCAAGGACTGGGAACAGGACAACTTTTTAGCAATAATATTTCATCTCCTTTGGAAATTAAAGGCGAAAATATTTTTTACAAAAAAAATAGAAATTGGGATTTAGTAAATTTTAAAAATTCAAATGATAATAACTGATTACCGAGAAATATTTAAGCTGGATAAGGCAATTCTAGATGAGATAGATCCAGAAATTCATAAGCTTTTGTTGTTTTGGAAATCTGACGAACAAAAAATTACTGTACAAACATCAGGATCCACAGGAAATCCAAAAAAAATAAATATTTCTAAAAAACAAATGACAATAAGTGCAGAAGCTACATTAAAACACTTCAACATTAATGAAAACTCTACATTTTTAAATTGTTTACCTGTAAAATATATTGGTGGTAAAATGATGTTGATAAGAGCAATTTTATCTAAAGGGAAAATTATTTTATGTAAACCATTGTCGATTCCAATGAAAGTACTGGATATTGAAATAGATTTTATTGCTCTTACTCCCTTGCAATTGGGTAATATTTTAGATAATGAAAATATTTTTAAGAAAATTAAATTGGCTATTGTAGGTGGAGGAATAGTTTCTAAAACCTTAATTTCTAAAATAAATAATATTCCTACTCAATGCTTTCAAACTTATGGAATGACTGAAACAGTATCACATATAGCAGTAAGAAATCTTAAGAACTGTAACTATAAAACTCCCTATAAATGTTTAAACAATATTACAATTGAAACCAACAAGAATGAACAATTAGTTATAAATTCTAAAAAATTAAATATTGAAAGTTTAATCACTAATGACAAAGTAAAGATTGTAAGCGATAAAGAGTTCTTGTTTTTAAATAGAATTGATAATATCATTAATTCCGGCGGACTAAAAATAAATCCACTAGAAATAGAAAATGAAATCTTCAAAAACTTTAGCGATGATAATTTTTTTATTGACAAAATTAAAAATGATAAATTTGGTGAAGAAATTATTTTAATTGCATGTAAGGATGTAGATATTGATCAATTAATAGAGTCTATTAGTTTGATAAAAGAGAAAAAAATTCGTCCTAAAAAAATTTTCATCGTAGATAGATTCATATTTAATGACAACCAAAAAATTGACAAAATAAAATCTAAAAATTTAGCAATTAAATTAAAAAACATCCAGTTATTAACCTTCAAAAAATAAACTAATTGCATCTTTATCTAAATATATTTTTAACTGTTATTTTACAACTTTCCACCCATTTAAAACACGAAACATATATTTCAATTACAGATATCATGGTTCATGAAGATGAAAGGTTAGAAATTAGTATTGAATTGATTGCACACGATTTTGAATATTCATTCAAAAAGGAAATGAATAAACCTATAAAATCTAGTTTCAAAGAAAAGAAGGAGTTTTACAATACCAATGAAGTAAAAAGCTATTTAGACAATCATTTTTCAATTGCTCAAAAGAACTCAGAAATAGAACTTGAAATTATTGGCAACGAAATAAAGCTAGATGGCACATTACTTATTTACCTAGAAGGAAAATATAAAAAAAACACAAAATATCTTAAAGTAAATAATGATTTGTTGGTCAATTGGTTACCCAATCAGCAAAACATTGTAAATTTAAACGGTGCTATAAAATCAAGTTTCACATTCAACAAAAACCAAAAATCTTATGTCTTTCAATAAATATCTATCGATTTTTCTAGTTGTTTTAGTTCCTGCTTTTTCATTTGCTCAAAATAAAAACTTGAACTACAGTAAGTTTAAACAACTTAAAGAAGAAGTTGCTCCACCAAATGTTTTTAGAACTGCAGCCGGTGCTCCTGGTCATGAATACTACCAAAACGAAGCTGATTATGTGATGAGTATAACACTAAACGATAAAGAACAGAAAATTACTGGTTCTGAAACCATAAAATACCACAATAATAGCCCTGATAAATTGGAATATTTATGGATTCAGTTAGACCAAAATAAACGTGCTCAAAATTCGAACAGCTATAAAATCCAAACTGGGAATATTAAATCTATTAATTCAAGAAGTATTCTTAACATGGATCCTAAATTCGAAGGTGGATTTAATATAATGAAAGTGTTAAATAAGGATGGAAAACCTCTATCCTACACTATTCACCAAACTATGATGAGAATAAATTTAGACAAACCTCTAAAACCTAAGGAAAGTTTTGAGTTTAGTATCGATTGGTGGTACAACATTAACAACAGAATGGAAATTGGTGGAAGATCAGGATATGAATACTTTGAAAAAGATGGGAATTATCTATACACCATAGCTCAATTTTTCCCTAGAATGTGTGTTTACAACGACACCGAAGGATGGCAAAATAAACAGTTTTTGGGAAGTGGAGAGTTTACTCTTCCATTTGGAGATTATGATGTGAAATTGACTGTTCCCTCAGACCATGTTGTAGCTGCAACAGGAGAGTTAGTTAATGCCAATGATATTCTAACACCAACTCAACTTGAAAGGTTGGAAAAAGCTAGAAAAAGTGAAAAAGAGCCAGTTTTTATTGTTACTCAAAAAGAGGCCACTAAAAATGAAAAAAGTTTAGTTAAAGCTATGAAAGTCTGGCACTTTAAGGCAGAAAATGTAAGAGATTTTGGATGGGCATCTTCCAGAAAGTTTATTTGGGATGCAATGGTTGTCAAACAAGCTTCTAAAGATGTTTTAGCTATGTCATTTTATCCTAAAGAAGGCAATCCTCTATGGGAACAATACAGTACAAAAGTAGTTGCTCATACATTGAAATCTTACTCAAAATATACTTTTGACTATCCATATCCTGTAGCAATTTCGGTTCACACAAAATGGATTGGAATGGAGTATCCTATGATATGTTTTAACGGTGGAAGACCAGAAGAAGATGGTACTTACTCTGAGAGAACAAAATATGGAATGATTGGTGTTATTATTCACGAGGTTGGTCATAATTATTTCCCTATGATAATTAATTCAGATGAAAGACAATGGACTTGGATGGATGAAGGACTAAATACATTTTTACAATATCTTACAGAACAAGAATTTGAGAAAGGTTATCCTTCAAGAAGAGGACCAGCTTATAAAATTGTTAATTACATGAAAGGAGATAAAGAAAGAATTTCTCCAATTATGACCAACAGTGAATCTATTCATCAATTTGGAAACAATGCCTACGGAAAACCTGCAACTGCAATGAACATTTTAAGAGAAACCATAATGGGAAGAGAACTTTTTGATTATGCATTTAAAATGTATTCTAATAGATGGATGTTTAAACATCCTAACCCGGAAGATTTATTTCGAACAATGGAAGATGCAAGTTCAGTAGATTTGGATTGGTACTGGAGAGGATGGTTTTACTCAACAGACCATGTAGATATTGCTTTAGAAAATGTGAAATATTATAGAATAAATGATCAAAATCCAGTTACCAATAAACAAGAAAAGAAAATGAATTTTGAAGAAGTTTACAACAAGGATATTTCAAACCAAAGAAATAAAGATATTGTTACATATAGAGAAATTGACAAAGGTCTTGAGGATTTTTACACAAGTTATGATAGATATAAAGCAACAGAAAAAGAAATTAAGAAATATGAAAAGTTCAACAAAAATCTTAATGACAACGAAAAAGAAATATTGAAAAAAAATCAACATTTTTACGAACTTCAATTTTCAAATATAGGTGGTCTTGTTATGCCAATTATATTGAATTTCTCATTTAAAGACAATTCTAATGAAGTTGTAAAAATTCCTGCAGAAATTTGGAAAAAGAATGATTTAGAAATCTCTAAAGTATTTGCCTTTGACAAAGAAGTAGTCCAGATAGAATTAGATCCATTTATGGAAACTGCAGATACAGACAGGTCTAATAATTTTTGGCCTCAACAATTGGAACCAACTAAGTTTGAACTTTACAAATACAAAGACAGACAAGATAGACCATCTAGTAATCCTATGAAAAAGAAAAAATAAGATTTCAAAAAAAAAGAGCTGAACCTATTTCAGACCCAACTCTTAAAAATTCAATATTTTTATTTAACTAGAACTTCAATTTTAAACCTATAAAGAAGTTGATTCCCGCTTGATTAAATGCACCTATTTGGTTAAAACTGTCAGTTCCCGAACCTTCAGAATTTGCATAAGGATCGTAGGCAGTTGGGTCACCAGTGGTATTAAACCTGTAAACCCATGCGTTAGAAATGTAATTTTGATTGAATAAATTCCTCACCCACGAACTAATTACTATTTCCTTAAAAAGTTTTGTTTTAACTGTGTAGCTTACTCTAAAATCATTTACTAAATAAGCGTCTAGTTTGGCATATTCACTTGATGTATTATCTATAAATTGATCTCCTACGTATTTAGTTACTAATGCCAAATCTAACTTTCCATTTTCAACGGAATTAAATGGAGTAAAAATTAATTGGCTTCCACCAGTTATAGAGGGTGAAAAAGCAATATTCGTATTTGTATGAGTAACTGAATCTTTCACTCCAGTATCCCAATTGTCTATAAACTCATTGAACTCTGCTATTTTATTTTCACTAAATGTTGCATTCACTCTCCAAAGAAGTTTGTCCATCAATTGGAAACTTCCTGTTAACTCCAAACCTCTTCTGTAGCTATCGGGAATGTTTACTCTAACTGCAGAACCAACATCGTTTAGCTCACCAGTCAAGATCAATTGATTATTGTATTGCATATTGTAAAAATTAGCAGAAAAACTTACTGTTTCTGAAAAATATCTATAACCCAGCTCAATATCTAATAGACTTTCGTGCGATGGTCTGTTATTGGGTGTAGATTCAGTAAAATCGTCTCTACTTGGTTCTTTATTCCCTAATCCAGCAAAAGCATACAGGCTAGTTTTTTCATTTAGTGAGTAATTAAAACCAACTTTGGGATTGAAGAACGACATTTCTGAAGTTTGATCCAATTCACTACCGTCTTGATCTAATCCAGTAAAGTCATAACTTACAAATCGTTGTTGCAAATCAACATATGCACTAAAATTTGAATTTAAATCGTAATTCAATTTTCCATAAACATTAATGTCATTTTTAGTTGCATCGTTATCGTAGTATCTGTGTCTAATATTGCTATTACTAGCATATTGAGCCCATATTACCTCTCCATAATGGCCACCTAAATATTGATTGGCACCACCACCTAAAGTAAATTGAAAATTATCTGCATTGTATTCAGCTGAGTAGACAATACCATAAAAATGATTGTCCAACCATCTTCTACGTATTAGGTCTGTTTCTGAAATTGTATCACCAGAATTTGTTATAACGTCTTGTAATCCATAGTCACTTAAACTTTCTTGACTAAAATAATTCAGTGACGCATTTTGGCCAATTCCTTTGTACTGTTCAAAATAACCAATTCCTCTAGTATAATGTAAAGAAGCATTTAATTTTAGATTTTTATTTGGCTTATTGGTGAAATGTAACTGGTAATGAGATTGGTTATAATTATCCACTTCATTTTCGTATTCATAAGGATTATAGGTTTTCCCACTATCACTATTATTTTCTAAAAAACTTAATGGAATTCCATTCCAAGCTTGGTAGGTAACTTCTTGACCAGAAAAAACTACTGCTTGAATAGATGTTTTTTCACCTAAATAACTTCCAGACAAATAATAAGAATTAAGGTCTGAAGAAGCTCTATCAATAAAACCATCAGATGCTACTTTGGATAATCTTCCTTCAAAATTCCATTTGCCATCTATTAATCCGGTTCCTAGTTTAATGGTGTTTTTCAAAGTATTAAAAGAACCATAGCTATTGGAAATTTCCCCATAAGGTTTATTGGCATTTATCGTACTTAATGTACTTAAGTTTATACTTGCTCCAAAAGCAGAAGCGCCTGTGGAAGATGCTCCTACACCTCTTTGAATTTGAATATCGTCTGTAGAGGAAGATATATCTGGCATATTTACCCAATAAGCTCCTTGAGATTCAGCATCATTAAACGGAATTCCGTTAATAGTAATATTTACTCTTGTTGCATCACTTCCTCTTACACGAATTCCTGTATATCCAACACCGGCTCCAGCGTCGGAGGTGGAAACTACAGAAGTGGCCTGATCTAAAAGAATAGGCAAATCCACTCCATGGTTATTTACTTCAATTTCTTCCTTAGAAATATTTTCGTGAGCTACAGGGCTTTTTTCACCTACTCTATTTGTGGTAACTTCAAATTCATCTAGTGTGGTTTTACTAGAATCTGTTTGTCCATGGGTATTTAAAAAACCAAAAACACCAACAGTTAATAATATATAATTGTATTTCATTTTTTTAGGTTAAATGTGTCTTACTGGGGGTAAG
>TARA_B110000027_G_scaffold24698_1_pt1 | contig 13044 bp, 13 predicted proteins | sample TARA_B110000027 | Tara Oceans TARA_B110000027 (sample SAMEA4397101) | marine metagenome | biome: Polar Biome; feature: [SRF] surface water layer (ENVO:00010504); material: water (ENVO:00002006), including particulate matter (ENVO:01000060) such as... | depth 5 m
AAGCTTTGTTCCATACCTTGATTTGGTCGCCTTCTTCTACACCTTCTGTGATTTCGACATTTATGCCATCAGATAGGCCAATAGTTACATTTTTTTTGGAAAACGTACCATCCTCAGCTCGTAATTCTACAAACGGTTTTTCGGAGATGCGATTAAATTGCAAAAGGGCTTCTTTAATCACCAACACACTGTCTTTACTTTCAATTTCTATTTCGGCATTAGCGCTATAACCTGCACGAATTTTTGTACTCGCTTCTATTGCTACATCTGCTTTGATTGTAAACTGAACCGCACCATTTTCTTCCACGCCTTTGGGCGCTACAAATGTGAGTACTGCCGGGAATTCTTTTTCAGCAATGGCACCAAGAATTACTTTGATGTCTTTGCCTTCTTCTAATTTTCCGACTTCAGATTCATCGACCTTGCCTTCAAAAATCATTTTACTCATATCAGCAATCGTGGCTATTGTAGTTCCTGCATTAAAGTTATTACTTTGAATGACTTGATCACCTTCACGTACAGGAATTTCCAAAATGGTTCCAGGGATTTGAGCAATAATATTGGTGTTGGCAGAGCTGCCTCCAGAAAGAGATCCTTGTTTGATGATTTTATAGTCGTCTTGCGCTTGCGCATAACTTTCTTTGGATTGGTTTAGGCTCAACTCACTGTTTTCAAAATCTTGTTTAGAGATCACTCCCTTTTCGAAAAGTAGTTTGTTACGACCAAAAAGTGTTTGCGCATTTTCATAGGAAAGTTTAGCTGAATTGATGCGGCTTTTAGCGCTTCCTAAAGCTTGTTCATTTGGGACTACTCTAATTTTAGCAATTAAATCGCCTTTTCTAACAAGATCGCCTTCTTCTACGAAAATCTGATCTACAATTCCTGAAATTTGTGGTTTCAATTCAATCTCTTCTTCAGGGTTTAATTTTCCTGTAGCCACGGTTTTGGTGTCTAGTGAGCTGTAAAAAGGTTGTTCGGTTTTATAGTCAACAACTTCTTTGGCGTTTGAATCTTTAAAGTATTTTAATACTACTACTAATAATATTAGTACGAAAATTCCTAAAATAATTTTTACTGTTTTATTCATTGTTTTGGTTTTTTATTCTTCTCTTAATGCTTCTATCGGTTTAATACTTGTGGCTTTAAAGGCGGGGATGAGTCCTATTAACGTCCCTAGAGTAACAAGTACTAGTAGGGCGATAAATACAACGGCTATGGATACTGAGGCGTTTACAAGAGTCGCATCATCACCTTGACCCCATGCACTGTCTGCAGCGATCAAAATCCATCCGCCTGATATGATTCCTAACAGTCCAGCAACAAGAGTCATAAAGACGGCTTCTACTACAATTTGACGTTTAATCTCAAACGGGGTCGCTCCTAGGGCGCGTCGAACACCAATTTCTTTGGTACGTTCTTTAACGGTTATTAATAATATATTTCCAATGGCGAAAACACCTGCAATTAGAGTTGCTATACCAATAAACCATGTTAAAAACTGCATCCCTTTTAAAAATCCTGTGATTTTAGCAAATTCTTTTCCAAGATTAAAACTTCCAAAAGCACGTTTATCTTTTGGATGGATTTTATTTAAATTCCGCAGCAGTAGTTTAGCATCTTCTTCAATTTGTTTAATGTTATATTCGGGTTTTCCGGTAATCATTAGCCAACCAATCGTATCCCCTTTATTGTAAATTTGCTGAAAAGTGGTAAAAGGAATATGAATATCACTACTGGGACCCATATTGGCATTCCCGGTTTGAAATACTCCAATTATTGTAAAATTGATGCTGTTCATTTGGATGTATTGACCAATAGCTAATTCATCTTTTTCAAACAGCTGTTTGTAAATATCTTCTGAAATAACAGCTACTTTTTTGTTGTCATCAATATCATTTTGGTTGATGAAGCGCCCATTTATTAATTTCTTTTTTTGGACTTTATCAAGTAGAGGGTAATCGCCATTTACGCTGTAAGACCCCGATAAAAAATTGCGTACAACTAGGGCTTGATTTCGGTTTCGTGGAACTACAAATTCAATCCCTTCTATATTTTCTTCTATTTTTTTGGCATGCGATAATTTTAGGTTGACTCTTCTTCCTTCCTGAAATCCTTTGAAAGGCTTACTCGTACTCTGTCCCCATATAAAAACACTGTTGGTCGCAAAGTCGCCAAACATTCTGTTAAATGAATTCTCCATCCCTCTTGCAGCCCCTAAAAGTGCGATGAGCAACAATATACCCCACCAAACACCCACCATAGTGATAACAGTGCGCAACTTGTTTTTGCTCATGCTATCATAGACTTCTTGCCATGTGTCTCTATCAAATAAAAATTTTATCATTTAATCGTCTCTTAGTGCTACAATAGGTTTGATTTTTGATGCTTTTTTAGCAGGTACATATCCCGCTAAAATTCCCGCACCAATTAGTGTTACGGTTGCAGAAACCACAAGGGTTGTGCTGACTGACGGATCTTTAATGAAATAGGTTTTTAGAATTGGCTCTGCCCACTCTAAAATCCCTACACCAAGCAGTAGACCAAAATAGCCTGCTATGGTTGTAATTACTATGGATTCAATTAAAATAATAGAAATAATAGATTTTGGAGAGGCGCCTAAAGCTTTTCGTATGCCAATTTCTTTGGTGCGTTCTTTCACTATAAAAATCATAATATTACTAATGCCTACAATTCCAGCAATTAGTGTGCCCAATCCAATAACTAAAATTAGAATCCCTAAAACTGAAGTCATCTGGGTGATGCCTTTATTTTGCATGGCCATATTAAAAACCCGTACGGCCCGTTGGTCGGACGCCGCTACTGTAAATCGTTCTTTTAATTTTTTTTCTAAATCCAATCCAAAATCTATGGCCTGATTAAAATCTAATTCGGGTTTGTACGTTAAATTGATTTGATCGACATAATCATTATTTCCATAAATTTGTTGTGCTGTTGATAACGGCATGTAGAGGAGTCGTTCTTCATCATCGCCGCCTTCATCAGAAAATACGCCCACAACTTTGTAAGGAATCCCACTTAAATTAATATACTTTCCGATAGGATCTACTTTTAAAAATAAATCCTCTTTGACCAACTTACCGATGACAGCCACTTTGGTTTTGAGATCCATATCACGTTGATTAATATAGCGACCCAAGTATACTTGTGTTTTTTCTAAATATTGGTGATCTGGATGTACGGCTCGTAATGAGTAATTATTTTTTTCATTTCTAAAAGAAGCGGCTACATTTTTGTAAATCCGAGAGGTGATAAATTCTATGTTTTCATCGTAATCAGTTTTGATGTACTGAAAGTCCTCATTTTTAAACTGGATTCTGCGTCCTGCTTGCATTCCTTTGTAAGCTTTGGTCGTTGTTCCTGATCGAATAAAGATCGCATTAGCAGCATCATCTACAAAGGCTTCTGCAAAAGTGTTGTTGAGTCCATTTGCCATGCCAAATAAAACTGTAAATAACATAATCGCAAAGGTCACCGTAAACCCCGACAGCAAGCTTCGGGTGCGGTTTTTATTGATGCTTTGAAGTATTTCGCGCCAAAGGCCTATATCAAACATGTGCTTCTGCTCTAACTTGGGTTACTTTTTTGTCTTCCATAATGATACCATCACGTAAGCGCACAATACGTTTACACATGGCAGCGATGTCTTCCTCGTGGGTGACGATTAGAATCGTTTTACCTTCATCATTTAGTTGTTGTAAAAAAGCCATAATATCATAGGAAGTTGTGGTGTCAAGTGCGCCTGTAGGCTCATCTGCCAGTAGAAGTTTGGGGTCAGATGCTAAGGCACGAGCAATAGCAACACGTTGTTTTTGTCCTCCAGATAATTCACTAGGCAAATGGGTTTGCCAATCCAAAAGCCCAACTTTTTCAAGATGAAACCGTGCTTTTTCTTGGCGTTCTTTACGTTTTAGGCCTTGATAGTATAAAGGCAAGGCAACGTTTTCAAGTGCATTTTTATAATTTATAAGATTAAATGATTGAAAAATAAACCCTAAAAACTTATTGCGATATATTGCAGCTTTCTTTTCTGTAAGGTTTTTGATAGGGACTTCATCTAAGATATAATCGCCTCCATCTGCTTCATCTAACATGCCTATAATATTTAGAAGTGTAGATTTTCCAGACCCCGAAGATCCCATTATAGCGACCATCTCACCCTGCGCTACGGAAAGATCAATGCCTTTGAGAACATGTAAACTAGAATCTCCTATTGCATAAGATTTATGAAGCTGCTTGATTTCTAACATAATTTGATTTGGATTAACAATTAAACGAATAATCAATAATAAGACGTCTAAGTTGCTGTTTTGTTACACTAAAAAAGTAAAAAAAATTGTTATAATGTAACGCGATAATTTGAGACAAAAAATAGTGAAAAAATGAGGGTTTTTTAATCAAAATATTATTTCATAGCAAAAAGCATGCAATTAAATTACACTAATTTGAAGTATAATCCAATAAACAAAAAATAACGTCTTTTAAGATATAGATTTCTCAAATAAAAGTCGATATTTATCTATATAATTTGTAATATTGATAGAATTAGGTGTTATAAATCACTATTTATACCAATTTTAACTAAATCATTTAATTTAATTAATTATTAATTTCTGTGGGAAATTTAGAAGATCATAATAATTCCGTCCTACTACGCTCATTAGGGTATCATTTGAGACAAATTCGCCAACAAAAACAATTGCGGCAAAAAACAGTAGCAAAACTTTGTGAAATGGACAGCGGTAGTTATTCCAATATAGAAAATGGAAAGCGAAACATAACTGTATTAACATTGTTTAAAATCTCCAAAGTTCTCAAAGTCTCAATGGCTGAGATCATGAGTTTCGAAATGAGATATTAGGCTCTATTTGGGAGTTCTTAGGTAACGGTATAAAAAAAATGCTAATGCCCCAATTAAAATGTAGGGTATTACCATCAGGTACACAATGCCATTATTTACCCCTTTTGCGGTTGCTTGTCCTACTTCACTTTCTAAGACTGCTCTACACATTGCACATTGTGCATTTATACTTGCGTATTGCAACATAAAAACTATTGTAAGGGTGGCTCTCTTCACGGTTTAAATATAATAAGGTGAAATCATTAGATATACAACCACGCCAGTCACAGCGACATATAACCAAACTGGAAATGCATAGCGCACTATTTTTTTGTGGGATTCGAATTGTCCAAGGCGCGCTCTTACATAACTGATAAGCACTAGTGGTATCACGATAATTGATAAAAGAATATGGCTAATCAAAATAAAGTAATAAACATAAACTACAGCGCCTTCGCCAAGAAATTTTGTGGAATCACTAGTCATGTGGTAGGCTACATACATTACCAAAAATAGAGATGAACAGACCACAGCCGTTTTCATAAGGTTTTCATGTAATGCTGTGTTTTTATTCTTAATTGCAAGTAATGCCGAAATTAATAACACTGCCGTTATCCCATTCACAGACGCATATATGGGCGGCAAAAATGAAAGAGGCTCAACATTAGGTAGTCGAACCATAAACAATACAGCTACGGCTAATGGGATAGCTACAGAAACTATATTAATCCATAGTTGGTACTTTTTTTCAATTGATTGTGATTGGTTATTCATTTTCTAATAATTTTAAAATATCTTCTTTAAGGGCGCTGATGTCTTCAGATTCGCCATCTTCATTAAATTGTTCCCGTTGACTTATGATGCCTTTATAATAAATTTTTGGGTTTCCATAAGCATCTGTTCTTGAGCGAATATAGCCTTCTTTGTCAATTAATGCAAAGTTCCCTGAGTGCTCAAAACCTCCATCTGCACCTTCGACCTCAGCTGCATATAAATTGAAACCTGTGTTTGCGAGATTATAAATAGCGTCTTTGTTGCCTGTCATAAAGTGCCAGTTTGGGTTGGTAACTCCATAATTTTCTGCATAGGTTTTTAAGACGTCTTGTGTGTCATAATCTGGATTTATGGTAAAGGAGGCGATTCCAAAATCGGGGCGATTTGGAAATGTGTTTTGTATGTCTACTAGGTTTTTGTTCATTTTTGGACAAATAGTTGGACAGGTTGAAAAGAAAAATTCAACAAGGTATACTTTGCCTGCAAAATCAGCATTAGAAATCATGATGCCGTCTTGATTGGTAAACTGAAAGTCCATTACTTTTTTGGGGTCTCCGTCAATGATAAGGTACGATAAAGGCGTAGTATCAGATACCGTCATTTGGACGTCTTTACTCCGGCTTTCAGAGCGTGTAACATCATTGTTTTGAATGCGGTCAATAATTTTAGGAACGACTATAATTCCAAAAATTAGAATAATAAAAGAAATACCTACGTACGAATAATTATTTTTTTTCATCTCCTTTTAGATCGTCTGCTCTACGGCTCGTAGAATTAAAATTTCCTTTGCGTTTTTGCCTATACTCTGTAAACAAAATACGCATATCTTCACTCATTTTATTTTTAAGTATTGAGATTTCTAAGCAATCATAAGCACTCATTCCATAAATGGGCACTTTGTTTTTTACTTGATTTTTATCACGATCATCCAAACGTCCTCTTTGATGGCGCTCTTTGTCGATAATAAAAACATCCGAAGACTTTAGGTTGCTATCTAGGACTGTAGATATTTTAAGGGATTGGTAGGTTGCTAAAACATCTGCTTTTGTTCCAAAACCAAATTTCCAATACTCCAAAAACTCATATTGATTGAGTTCATCTTCTAATAATTTCACCTGTTCTTTCGCAGATTCAGGAACCAAAATAACGATTTGAAAGCGTTTAAACCCTCTAAATTTATCATAAACTAACTCTTTTAAATTAAGCGCTAAAAAAGCGTCATCCATAGGGGTTTCGCCTAAAAACCCTAATACCGTAAGTTGGTTTTCTAATTGTATAGAGGTTCCTTTTATGGTTTTAAAATTTGTGAGTTCTGGAATATCCGTTTTAATAATATCCAACGTTTCATAGTTATGTTTTGAGGGGTATAAAAACAGCAAAAATAGAACGGGTAAAAAAAACAATACCGTAAGTACAACTGGTTTTTTTAAGTTGGTGATATTCATGTTACAAAAATAAAAAAGACGGCTTTAATAAGCCGCCTTTTTAATGTTAATATTTATCTATTTTTAAAAATCGCGTTTCACAAAGCCATTTGTGTATACAGATTCTATATAACCCCCTTCTTGTAGTAAAATAAATAAAAGATAGGAAATTAGAAAAATGGTCGTCCAAACGACTAATCTTCGAAGTGATTTCGTTTCATCACGCATGTGCATAAAATCCCACGTAATATAATAGGCTTTCACAATAGTGAGCACTATAAATATTAAATTAAGGCTTTTCATATATATAAAACCTGAAAATAGGATGTTGCCTAATAATGCCCCAAATCCACCCTCAAAAGGACTCATTGATGGGACCATTAAGGACGCTGGTTTATAAACACCTAACACAACTTCTACTGCTGTAATAATGGAAAGTAATAAAAGAACCCCCCATATTTTTTGGGTGTTGGACTTAAATTTTATTAAGCCTCTAAAAATTTCTAACTTATGTGCGTGTGTTGCCATTTTAAAAAATATATGCGGTTAAACTAGGTAGAAGAATGTAAATACAAATACCCAAACTAAATCTACAAAGTGCCAGTAAAGACCAACTTTTTCTACCATTTCGTAATTTTTACGACGTTCGTATGTTCCAATAATTACATTAAAAAAGATAATAATATTTATAACAACTCCAGAGAATACGTGGAAGCCGTGAAATCCTGTAATAAAGAAGAAGAAGTCTGCAAATAATGGTGCGCCATATTCGTTAACTTCTAAGTTAGCTCCTTTTACATAACGTCTTCCGTTGTTTTTAACTTGTGCTAAAGATGCTTCTCTAGAAAGTACTGTTTTTTCGCCTTCTTCATTAATTGTTTGTGTTCTCACCAAAATTTCTGGGTGAGCCTCTAAACCATTAAGTACATCGCTAACAGAAAAGGCTGGTAAAGCACCTTCGTCTACAAACCATAATCCATTTTTATTTTTATGTTGTGTACGCTCCGTATGAGATGCCGTAGTAAAATCTTCTACAGCAACACGCTTAAATACGTCTTCACCGTCTATGGTTTTGTACGTTCCAAACTGTAAAATATTTCCACCTTTAGTTTGTACAGCGCCGTAATCCCCTTGAATGAACGTTGCCCATTCCCATGCTTGTGAACCTACAAAAATGGCCCCTCCAATAATGGTAAAGAACATATACCAAATGACTTTATTCTTTTTCATTTCATGTCCAGCATCAACGGCTAACACCATTGTTACAGAAGACATAATCAAAACAAATGTCATAAAAGCAACATAAATCATTGGGAGTTCTTGTCCGTGTAAAAAGGGAACGTGTGTAAAGACTTCATCCGCAATTGGCCAATAGTCGATAAACTTAAATCTTGAAAATCCATAGGCTGCTAAAAAGCCTGAAAAGGTTAGTGCATCGGAAACGATGAAAAACCACATCATCATTTTTCCATAGCTTGACTTCAAAGGTTGATTTCCTCCGCCCCAAGTTTTTTCGTTTGTTCCAGTGCTAACTACTGTAGAATCCATAACTGCAATTTGTTTTTTGAATTGTGCAAAAATAAGAATTTTATTTAGTTAAAGAAATATAAAAAGAAAAAGAGATATAACCATAAAATATCTACAAAATGCCAGAAGGTAGATGCTAAATCAAACCCAAGGGTATTTTCTGATGAATATTTCTTATTTAATTGATTGATAATAACCACTATTAAACATATTATCCCTGCTAATACATGTACAATATGAACCACCGCAATAACATATATATAAGACATTGTAATGTTACTTGTAGGGCCTGTAAAGTTATATCCTGAATCTATGATTTGATTAAATCCTAAAATCTGAGAATAAATAAATGCAATTCCGAGGACTAAGGCGCCTATAAGAAGAGATGTTGTGGTCGTTGCTTGATTCTTTTTTAAAGCTTGCTTGGCAGCAAATAAAACGATGCTGCTAAGAAAAATAATTAAAGTACTGTAAATAAATGAATTTGGAAGCACAAAATCGGCTAACCAATCTTCTCTTGAGCTACTCACAATAAAAGCACTCGTGAGTCCAGCAAAAGACATGATAAGGGAAATAATCCCGAACCATAACATCATTTTTTTTGCGCGCTTTTGTTTTTCTTGGGTATTCCCTTCTGTTAAATCCATAGTCTGATAAATTTATCTGAAATGTAAATAATTTGAATTAAAGTAATATAAACCACACTCGATAACATGAGTTGGCGAGCTGATTTTATGGTTTGATTTTTAAATAGCTTAAACCCATAGAATAGAAACCAAACGCCTACTGCAAATGTCAGAATTGTTGCAATTATAGATAATTGTAGTGCTCCCGTAAATCCAAAAAAGGGAATTATAGAAATAATAACCGTCCAAACACTGTAGATAATAGCTTGAAGTGCTGTGCCTTTATCGCGTTTTCCTGTTGGCAACATATTAAAGCCCGCTTTCTGGTAGTCATCATGTAAAAACCATCCAATCGCCCAAAAGTGTGGGAATTGCCAAAAAAACTGTAACATAAATAGCACACCTGCTTCAATTCCAAATTTTCCAGTCGCTGCAACCCATCCCAACATAAATGGAATGGCTCCAGGAATTGCACCAACAAATACGGATAGTGGTGTTTTTGTTTTTAACGGCGTGTATGCGCTTGTATAAAGACATATGGAAATAGCACCAAACATTGCGGTACGTTCATTAATACTATATAATATGGATAAGCCTGCTACAGTCAAAATGACTGCTAAAACAAACGCATAGGTCACTGACATACGGCCCGCTGGAATAGGTCTGTTTTTAGTGCGGTCCATTAGCGCATCTAAGTCTTGCTCAATAATTTGATTGAATACATTTGAAGCCCCTACCATAAAATAACCTCCTATAGCCAACAATGCTAAGGTTTGAAAATTCACAGTATCTGCAGCTAATAAATAGCCCGCTAGAGATGAAAACACAACACTAATGGATAATCCCATTTTGGTCACTGACTTAAAATCGGCCAGAAAGGATGTTAGTGTAATTGATGCGGAAGTGTTACTCGACATATAGGTGAAATTTCTTCACAATTGAGTTGCAAAGATACTTCTAAAATCTATTTTAGCAATGTAAATTACGGAAATAAACGTCACTTCTTAAACCTTGTTTTATTTGCTTACAAAATAAATCGATACGTCGCTTTGAGTAAAAAAATATTCTGAGGGCGTTGGTCTAAAACACCAGATTCAAAGCCTTCAAATAAATCATTCATTACTGAAACGTTTCCTGTAACGCCTTGAGACCACACCAAAAACAATTCAGATCCTGGAATATATTCCCATCGTAATACAAGATTAGAATTGAATTGAACAAATGAAAAATCGGGGTTATCAAAACTATATTCGTTTGCGCCGTCCAAATTTTCATCAATAGCATAAACACCATTGTTTAGACGTATTTGATTTGTATCAAACTTTTGAAAACGATCATTGAGGCGGTCTGCTACAGGATTTGTCACAAATTTAAAGTCTGTATAGCGCCCTCTTGAAATAAAGGGTTGTCCATAATATTGAATCGATAAATTAGGATTGATGGTGTAATCCAATCGAATTGATGCTGATAAGGTTTGATTGTCTATGGATCCTAATATATAGCGGGTGCTTTTGTTGGGTTGTGTTACATATTGTGTTTTGCTTTTTGATAGGCTATACTCTGGAGATAATGAAATGTTAAGTGCATTAGTAGGCTGGTAATTTAGCCTAGATTCAAACTTTAATAATGAGAAATTATCTTCCTCAGCTTGGGAGTGAATCAGACCTACAACACCATTAAATTTTTTACGACGATCAGAGCCCACAAAAAAGAATTGGAAATTTTCTTTAGAAAAACGCCAACGCGGCCCACCTCTTAAAATACTGTTTGAAAAAATACGCGGTTTATGAGCAGCCCCAAAATCGACTCCCCAATTGTTAATAAAACTTGCAGAACCGTTAAGCTGATATTGTATTCTATTATAATTACCTTCGAAATCGAAGGCTGTAAATTGTCTGAATCGTACATTAATATCCCTAAAAACACCAACGGGTTTTATCGTTCTGTATCTCACATTTAAGTACTGAGTCATCTCATCTGCACTTCTCAAAAAGCCAACATCATTTAGCTCAAGTTCTGGAGAGACCCATTTAAACCCTGTTTCATAATTCACATGCTTACCCCCAGCTTTTCCAATAGCAAAAAGACCTCCTGTACCTGTTAGCGAAGTTCGATTAGGATCTACATCTAAATGACTCGCATCGACTCTATTGAAGAGGTGTGTTAAGTTTTCTTGAGTTCGTGTGATTGCATCTTTACTACCTTGAACATGACTCAGAACGATATTAGCATCCAAAAAATACGCTCTGTCTTTCCACTGGTGCTTGAAGTCTAATCCCCCAGAATATGCAGCTTTTCTTAGCTCCGACACTTCTGGTGTCAGGGAGCGATTGGTCGCCGTAAACATCCCTCCAAAAAACGTGTTTTTTTCATTAAAATCTTTTTGAACACGGCTTATGAAATAATTTGTAAACGGCTCTGCTAGGGACTCTGAAATCTCACCATTGTTGTCTATTTCCGTAAATTCTTTCGAGGTCATACTTTCAAGAATTCCAATTGACCATCCATTTTTTGTTTTACCGCTAAATTTTGCAGCGCCTAATATGGTGGTATTTTGGGGTTGATCTACAAAAGCGCCGCCGGGTGTTTCTGGAGACACTTGTGGGCTTCGACCGATACGTCGCGAGAAAAACAAATTGTTGCGATTGTCTGCAAATTGGTAGTCAAAAATATTTTTGTTTTCCACAAAAAATGGACGTTGATCTCTATTAAAGATTTCAAATCCATCTAAATTGATTGCCGCTGGATCTGCTTCTACTTGGCCAAAATCGGGGTTGATGGTAAGATCAAGTGTTAAGTCATTTGTAATTCCAATCTTAGCATCCAAGCCTGCGTTTAGATTAAAATCACTCCCATCTGCATAGGGATTGCCTACTTCGGCTTCGTAGCTATCTAACTTAGTAACTACAAAAGGTTGAATTTCAATTTGCTTTTGAGGCTTTATATTTTTTAATCCCTTTAGTTTTCCGGCTTCACTTACCCAGCCCGCAGCGCCTACAGGAATTCGATTCCATGCAGAAAACTGGTTCTCTCTAAAGTAGTTTCGTGCCACATTTAATCCCCAAACTTGTTCTGAATCGTTACTAAATCGCAATTGGCTTAACGGTATTTTCATTTCGGCAGACCAGCCTTCATCGTCAATAAGAGCTTTGGTACTCCAAATGGGGTTCCAGCTTTCATCTACATTATCGCCATTATTAGTAATAAACTCATCACCTCTTACACCAGCAGCGGTTACTGTAAATAGAAACCCTGTTCGTAGATCGTGGTAACTATCTATAAGGACATTAATGCGGTCGCCTATAAAACCATCACGTCGCGAGAGTCGATTGGTTATTGTTTCAGGTTCTGGGTCTAACGCTTTTAAAGCGATATAGAGGTGTTTCTGGTCGTAAAGAATTTTAAATTTAGTTTGGACTGATGGTGGCGTATTTTCGTCTGGATCTACTTCGATAAAATCAGTACCCCATTCTACAGTAGACCATATAGAATCACTAAGGCTCCCATCAATTATGGGCGCATTAAGCGGTTTAATTTCGAGAGTTGTGTATATTTTAGGAGAAGTGCTAATGGGCTCCTGAGCTGTAAGCACAAAAGCAGTAATAAAAAATAGGCTAATAAAGACATGAAAACGTTTCATAACAAAAATTTAAGGCGATTTGGAACACAAATATGAAAAATGCATTTTGGAAATTGATAAAATAATTTGTTAAACTTTATATCAATAGGTTTAAATACGATGACTTATCATCAAAACCTGAGTAGCAAATGGCTTGACAATCAATCTCAAAATAAACTCAAAATAGATTTTGTTAATAACAATTTATAATTGTAG